>Ga0247840_10006825_pt1 | contig 16193 bp, 11 predicted proteins | sample LaCruzMarch2015__FD_192404 | JGI IMG/M metagenome (GOLD analysis project Ga0247840, IMG submission 192404) | Freshwater microbial communities from meromictic Lake La Cruz, Castile-La Mancha, Spain - LaCruzMarch2015_17m | ecosystem: Environmental > Aquatic > Freshwater > Lake | place: Spain... | reverse complement strand
ACTCCCGCAGGCGTCACCTTGCGGATCGCGTGGTTGTTGGTATCCGCCACATAGACGTTGCCGGAGATGTCCACCGCCACTCCGCCGGGAGAGTTGAACTGCGCGCCGCTTCCCGTGCCGTCCGTGCTGCCTGCCGTGCCATTCCCGGCCAGTGTCGTCACCACTCCCGCAGGACTGATCCTGCGGATCTGGTGGTTCGCCGAGTCGGCGACGGTGATGTTGCCGCCCGTACCCAACGCCACTCCCTTGGGGGTGTGAAACTGCGCGGCGTTGCCGGTTCCGTTGGCCGTCCCGGAATTTCCGGGAGATCCGGCGACATTCGTCCATGTGTAGTCCACCGCCGACGCCGTTGTGAGCAGGGCGTAGAGTGAAAATAGACAGAAAACGCGTCGGATGTTGCCCGGTGGGCGACGGGACAAATATGGTGCGGCCGGTTGCAAGTTTCTTTCTTTGTGTTCTGACCAAATCCAGCGGAGGAATTCTACCACAGAGAACGTAAATTTCAAAACAGAATTTAACCACAGCGACCAAAGCACGGCCAATTCACGAACAAGAAGAAAATTCACCACGAAGACTCGAAGTCTCGAAGCTTTTTTGAACCCCTCCTCTTTGTGTCTTGGTGCCTTTGTGTTTATCCTGAAAACGGTTTTAGACAGGATTAACAAGATGGACAAGATTCCGGGAAAAGCAGTTGCAAGAAACGATAGGGGAATATTTCTATCCACCGCACTTCTGGCGTAAATTAATCCTGTAAATCTTGTTAATCCTGTCAAAATTCTTCAATCGCTGAATTTGTGTTTATCCTGAATCACCCTGAAAAATTTCAGCCCGTTTTCTCCGATGGGACCTAAAGAACTCTGGTTCAGACGTTTATTTCTTCACTTGTATTGGCCGTGTTCTCGAACTCGCGGAACTCATTTTCCGCTTCATTCAACCGAATTTTATGATATGGATGCACCCATGCCGACAATTCTGCGGGAACGGGGATACAGGTTCATGGTCTTCGTGGATGAGCCGGACGAGCCCGCCCATGTGCATGTATTCAAAGATGACAATGCGGCAAAAGTCCGCATGGATCCGGTTCAGGTTCTTGTAAGCCGTGGTTTTCGCGCCCACGAGCTCACCGAATTTCTTGCAATCATAGAGTCCCACAAATACGAACTCATCACTGAATATGAAAGAATCCATGGAAGCAAATGACCTCCTCTATCCGGACGTTCTCCGGATCCGTTTTGTTGACGGGAACATGGTCTGGGATTTTCTGGACGGGCGGTCCTGTTCCGTTCCTTTGGCATGGTATCCGACCCTGATGCTGGCCACCCCCGCCGAAAGAGCGGATTACCATATCACGCACTATGCGTCTCACTGGCCACATCTGGATTATGACGTCGGAGCCAACGCGATTATTTGCGGCCACAAAGAAGCCCCATTTTTTTCCCGGCGGGCATGGGAAAAGTATAACGCGAAACTCTCTTCCGGAGAGTCTTTGGCTGCCTGAAAATCGAACAGCTGGCTTTGGCGCGCAGGAATTTTTTTCCGCAGGCCGCCCTCGGCCTGCCCGGAAAAAATGCTTTTGAACCTAAAAACCGCGAAGGTTTAACCGGATTAAGGGGAGTTTGAATAACTGCAACACATTTACCATCAATATATTGGAATGATTTCTGCTTGATTTCTTGCATGGCCTATCAACCCAGTTTTTTTGATGAAAGTGACCGATTGGAAGCTTTAGCAAAGCTTGGAGATCCCCTCATGGAATTAGACTCCCACATTGACTTTGAGATTTTTCGCGAGGCGTAGGTGTTGGAAGTGTCGGAACTCCGCGTTCTGACGGTTACGCAAAATATCCAGCGGTTCTACAGAACTGTGCTATAAAGCCCGCAGGGCAAACGCATTAAAATGCCCGAGCGAACTGCTTCCTTCCGGGGAGCATGCCCGTCTCGGGTGTGGTTTTCGGCGTCTCGCCGAAAAACCGGTTCGGCGAGACGCCAACCCGGACACTCGGGACGCAAGTGCTCCCCAACAAAAGAGCCTCGTGCAATGGGTGTTACGTGTTTTCAAGGATGATGAGTTTTCATGCGTTTGCCCTGATAAAGCCCGCTTGCGTTGAACCACTAAAATCCACTAAATGTCACTAAATGAAAGTATGTTGCGAGATAATGGGGGTGTAAGACCCCTTTCCATGTCAAAGAGCAAGAACCGACCCCTTTTCCATGGAAAGTGGAATTGCGCGGCGGCCCCAGTGCCATCCGCCAAGGCGAAGTTGCTTGGATCCCCAGCCAAGGTTGTGACCACTCCCGCAGGCGTCACCTTGCGGATCGCGTGGTTGTTGGTATCCGCCACATAGACGTTGCCGGAGATGTCCACCGCCACTCCGCCGGGAGAGTTGAACTGCGCGCCGCTTCCCGTGCCGTCCAGGCTTCCTGCAGTTCCGTTCCCGGCCAGTGTCGTCACCACTCCCGCAGGACTGATCTTGCGGATCTGGTGGTTTTCCGAGTCGGCGACGGTGATGTTGCCACCCGCATCCAAGACAATCCCCTTGGGGGTGTGAAACTGCGCGGCCGCCCCGGTGCCGTTGGCTGCTCCAAATGTGCCAGGCTGGCCGGCGATGTTCGACCAAGTTTGGGACACTTGAGCATTAATGGCCCCTAGCAACGGCACACAAGACAGGCATATAGCCAAGAATCTCAGCATTTGGTTTTGAGCAGCAGGTGGACACTCACAAAAATAAACACCCCTAAAAACATTTCCTGTCTCTGGAAATATCGACAGACATTACGATATACCTAACCTTAGTAAGCAAGCTGTCTTTAAGAGCTTTTAAACATATGGCTCTATGGCGTTAAATGCATTAGTTTGAGCTGTAGCCAGATCCGCTCCACCAACTGCGGCAATCAGATCATCTCCAATTACTGCCGGAATGTCATTAGTCGTCCCTAATGAAACAAAGATTCCATAGTAAGCAGCCTGTGTTGCTGATAACGGCATTTGACCGGGAATTGGGGCTCCCAAAGCATCCGTAAGTCCAGTTGCAGCAAGAGGCCTAGCAACATAGTATCCCTTTTCAGTTACCGTGATAGTAGTGAGCAAACTTGGAATTTCCCGAGTCAAATCCGGATTGATCTGCAATTGCACTTCATCCGGCAAAGTAAAATCCTCCAGCACAATATAACTTGCTATTCCATACGCATTCGACAGCTCGGTTTTATTTCTATAGAACCCCTGCCCAGACTCGTCAGTCAACGCGAAAGTATCTCCACCTGGCCCTCCGGTGATCTGATCTATTTCAAGACTTGTGAGTTTGGTATTGGATCCGGCTCGAAGGAAATCCGCGTTCGTCCCCCCATCGATCAGATCGTCCCCCTTGCCGCCATAGATGGTGTCGGAACCAAGTTCGCCATTGAGGATGTTGTCATTATCGTTGCCTGTAATCACGTTATTCAACCAATTGCCGCTTGCGTTCAATGGTCTGTTTGCGAGCGACTTATTCTGGTCGTTATCCAGCGTGATATTTTCAATAAACATGCCCTCATCAACTTGCAAATCGGACAGATCCAGATCAATTGCTCCCAGTGCGGGATTCACAGTAAGAAACACAAGATCCGTTTCCCCCACGGTCGGATTTCCTGAAAAATTATACTCCCGCATGGCATCAAATGGCACGCCAGCCAAGGTGAAGGGTTGATCGACCACGAGGGTATCGTTGCCGAGTCCCCCTTCGAGAATGTCCGCCCCCCTTCCACCATCCACCCAATCGTTGCCAGACCCTCCTGAGAGGTAGTCATCGGCACTTCGGGCCCCTGCGCCTGCCGGGCTGGAATAGAAACCTTCCAAAGTATCATTACCCATTCCACCGTCCAAGGTCACGGGAAAAACCCCTGCACCGACTTGCGAAACGGCGAGGGCGTTATCCGCATCATTACCGACACCGAGTGTAGCTGCCCCGTAGATCACGAGATTCTCCACGTTGTCCTGAAGCAGATAAATATTCACAGTGCTGAGGATTTGGTCTGTGCCCTCGTTGGAATTTTCAACCACTACGTCCTCGAAATTATCGATATAATATGCATCGTTTCCGACGCCGCCGACCATGGAATCGGCATCCGCGCCACCCATGAGGCAATCGTTACCGGCTCCTCCGAGAAGGGTGTCGTCTCCGCCTTCGCCCCACATTCCGTCGTCTCCCTCTCCACCTAGAAGTGAGTCGAAGCCATTTTCCAAGGCTCCCCCGACTCCAACCAAGAGGTCTCGATCCAGCACAGGCAGGCTGGAAATGTCATATGCGCCAGGGTTGCCCGGGTATGTGCCTGTCACGGGGTCATAAGCCGGCGTTGCAATGTCACGGTCTCCGTAGAGAGAATCATCGCCCGCATTTCCGACAATCGTATCGTCCCCTCCAAGACCGAGGATCACGTTGTTTTGCGCGTTCCCGGTAAAATGATTTCCAAGGGCATTTCCCACCCCTCGGATGGGGACGCCGACGCCACGGAGCGTGTCATCGAGAAAGACGAAATTTTCTAACAGGCCAAACGAGTTGATATCGAGGTTTGCGAAGGAAGGCTGGCGCGTGACGTTGTTCAAGTCATTTGCCGGGAGAGGGTCGAAGTTGACGTAGGTAAGCACGGTATCTAGGCCGCCTTCGTCTATGGGCTGTGACTCGCGAACCCAATCATTGACATTGTCCACGATATACGTGTCGTTTCCGAGGCCGCCGTCCATGGTATCTCCGCGAGTCGGGAATTCGGAGGTTCCGCCGTCGAGGCAATCGTTCCCACTCTGCACTCCTGCAACATCATCACCCCAGATGTAGTCGAGCCCGGCCCCACCGAGAATGGTGTCGCTGCCGCCATTTCCGATAATGATGTTGTTTATATTTAGCCCATTTAGGGGCAGAAATGGTGATCCCGCAGGAAGCGGGGGCGATGTAAATACGCGTATGTCGCTGGCCCCGTTATTTCCCACGAGGAGTTGCGAATTGTCGTCGCCGGTGAGATCGATGGCTGCAACGCCAAAGAGGGCTGCTGCCTCGAAGTTTGGGAACTTGGCACCTGCGGAGAGATCGAGAGTCTGATTGCCAATGATCGTATCGTATCCTTCGCCGGGAAGTTCGATCGCGCGGTCATTTGCATTGCGGATAAAGACAAGATCGTCCCCAAGGCCACCAAGAAGCGAGTTGCCAATAAGGGTGAGCGGGTCGCTATTCCCACCGTCGAGCGTGTCGTTACCGGTGCCCCCGACAAGCGTGTCATTCGGGGAAATGACATCGCGATCTGTCTGGCCAGGAAAGCCATTCATGCCGCCGAGAAGGAGATCGTTTCCCGCGCCGCCGAGGAGGAGGTCGCCGACTCCGGTAGGAAGCAAAACGGTCCCGCCGCCCTGCCCTCCCTTTATAATGTCGTTTCCAAAGCCACCGTCGAGGGAATCCGAGCCGCCGCCACCGAGGAGTTGGTCGTTGCCGTTCAAAGTATCCGTGTCGATGCCACCGGGGAGTGTGCTGGCACCGCCAAAAATCGTGTTCGTTCCGCCGATGAGCGAGTCATTGTCATCACCGCCATCAAGGATATCGGCGCCGAGACCACCGTAGAGAGCATCCGCGCCTGCACCGCCCGAGAGCTGATTGTCGTTGGAGAGTGTGAGGCGATTCTCCGCCGCGTATCCAGAGATCGCATTGTTGAGGGCATTGCCCTTACCGAGGATCGCCGTTCCGGTGAGGACGAGGTTATCAATCTGGGCAAACGTGGGCCTCGAGAGCAGGGAGAAATTGACCGACGACTGGACGGTGTCCGTGCCGCCGCCGACTGCCAACTCAATCGTCGTGTCTTCGGTTTCCGAATTCAGGATGTAGTAGTCATTGCCTGCTCCGCCGATGAGCGTGTCATTTCCGAAGGAGCCGTCGAGAGTGTCGTTGCCTGCACCGCCGTAGAGCGAGTTGTTGCCGATGTTTCCGGTCAAAACATTGCCAGATGTGCCCGGTGCGCCGGTTGAATTCCCATATCCGCTGACGTTGTCGCTGCCGATGAGGGTGAGGTTCTCGACGTTCGCCCCGTTGGTGGCGAGGTTGAATGTGGCCGAGGATTTGACAATGTCGGTCCCGTCAGTGGCTGGGACGGCACCTTCAGTAATAAGGTCCGTGGACTCAAAGGCAGAGGGCAAACCCGGAGCACTAACGCCAGTCCGACCGGTGGGAAGAAAGCGCAACCCAGGCACGACATTGTTGATGTCCACGACATTCCAAAGGATGCTGAGAGCTGGGGTGGCCGGATCGTATTGTAAAACGAAATCACCGTCGATCACCTGAGCGGATGTGAGAGCATCAAGTGCTGCCGCGTCCGTCACCGTGACGCGGGAGTCAAAGCTGATCTCGTAGGTGTCATTGCCCAAGCCTCCGACGAGCGCGTCCACTCCCGGCCCGCCGATAAGCGAATCGTTGCCGTCACCACCGAGGAGGTTGTCGTCGCCGCCGAGAGTGTCGTCGTTGCCTCCGTTCTGGCTTTTGATGATTTCCCCGCCCATGAGGGTGTCGTTGCCCCCGAGACCGGTGAGGGCGTTGTCCCCCGCATTGCCGACGAGCGAGTCGTTTGTCACGTTGCCACCGGTGGCATTCAGATCGGTGGTGCCCCTGAGCACAAGTCCATCGATATTCGCCGGGATCGTGTAATCCACCGAGGAGTAGATGTAGTCCGTCCCCTGGCTGGCAGATTCCGTGACGATGTCGGCGGTGTCGTCCACGTAGAAGGAATCGTTACCGACGCCGCCGGCCATGGAGTCGGCACCGGTGCCACCGATCAGACAATCGTTGCCGGTGCCGCCGTCGAGCGTGTCGTTGCCCACGCCGGCATCGAGGGAATCGTTGCCGACGTTGCCCAAGAGGGAATCCGCACCGAGCCCGCCGATGAGCAAGTCGTTACTCGCACCACCATCGATCGAGTCGTTGCCCGCGCCACCATCGAGGGTATTCGCCATCCCGCTTCCGAGAATCGAATTGTCGAGAGCGTTTCCGGTGCCGAGAATCGCCTTCGAGCCAATCAGCGTAAAATTCTCAATGTTGGCCAGATACCCCCCGAACTGGGTGGGCGAAGTGAGATCCACGTTAAAGTAGGTCAGAATGCTGTCCACTCCCTCGTCGGCGTTCTCGACAACGACATCGCCGACTTCGTCAACGATGTAGGAGTCGTTCCCCAAACCGCCGATCAACGAGTCGTAGCCGGCTCCCCCATCGAGATAATCGTTGCCAGCCAATCCGATCAGAGTGTCGTCGCCTTGGGCGCCGTAGATTTGATCATCCACGTTTGTTCCCGAGAGAAGAGTGTCCGTGATGCCTATGGGTGCGACGATTGTTGCCATAAAATAAGGGAAGACTGCGTCAAAAATGGTCGGCCAGCATAAGAAAGCAAGTCATTTCGGAAATTGCGAGCCGGCATCCAATGAAGGGCTTGATCCACATCAAGGAAAGTAGGGACACGGAAGAGTTTTTTGCCGCTGATTCACGCCGATTGGCGCAGATTGGCGGATTTGCGGAGGGAGTTTTCAGTTTTCAGCATCGGCAGACGACAAACTGTTTTTTTCGCAGGATGGCAGATTGTGAGGGGGAAGAAACGGACGCCACGGCGGGCGTCCCTCCAAATATCGCCCGTGCCCGGCCATTCCTCATTTCAAGCTGAATTCCGGAGTTAAACCACAGAGAACAGGAAAACACAGGGGAAGAGGTTGATAAGAACACCGGACAGAAAAATCCCCCGGCATTCATCCTAAAAGGGAAGATGGGAATTAACCACAAAGAGCACAAAGAACACAAAGAGAGGCAGAGATATTGTGATATACCCGGAGATGTGATTCACCCGACGGGTGAGGCAAGAATCAGAGTTGTGCGTTTGCAAATTTCAGACAACCTGAGGTGCTAGGAAGTCGGCTGAGACGACAATTGGTAGGGCGGGATCGCCGAGCCCGCCGACTTCTCTCTACGGACGGCTCGGCGATCCGTCCCTACCGTCGCGTGATGGGATCACCGGTTTTCCACGATCCCCGATTTTCTCTCGGTGACATCAGGATGTCTGAATTTGTTTCTTTGTGGCCTTTGTGATCTTTGTGGTGAAATGAACTGCTTTTTCCAGGTTGATCCCTTCTTCTCCTCCGCGTCTTTGACGCGTCTTTGCGGGCAATCGCCGGATCCGGGTTCAAATTTCGCATTCGTGCCGAATCGCTGCGCTGTCAGCGCCGACTTCTCTGCTCAATAGAGGAAGCCAAACAGGTAAAGCGGCACTGTCCGCTTGGAGCCGATCAGAATGTCATCCTTGACGACATATTCGGAGCGCTTGGTCTTTGGGAGCTGAGCGCGCCGCTTGTTCCGTCCGCCCACCTCAAAAATATTGTCGCCAATTTTGAAGTCCCCGCCCTGCTCGCTGGAGAAAACAGCATGACCGGCATTTTCGGTGGCCTGCATGAAAAACAGCTCGCGGGCCGCCGCCGGCTCGACCGCCTGTCCAAGTCCGTGGCAGATCGCATGAAGCAGGGTGGTATTGTCAAGATGGGCCTTCCGCTGCTTTCGGATCAACGCATGTCCGCGTCCGCCCGGGTCGAGCATCCGGATCAACCCCGTCTCTTGGAGGATGAGCAGGTAGTGGGCCGCCGTCTTGTCGTCCACGGCAAGGCTCGCCCCCAATTTATGCACATTCATTTCTCCGGGAGGAATCGTGCTCAGAAAACAGAGGATCTTTTTGAAGTGGTGCAGGTTCTCTGTCTTGAGCCGGTAGTGGGTCGCCACATCTTCGAAAATCGTTTTGTCCACACCGGCGCGGATTTTTTCGTAGTAGTGCCCGCCTCCCTCAAAGACATAGGGATAGAATCCTTCCGCGAGGTAGCGCCGGAAATGACCGGCCAGTCTGGGCACGTGCGCCAGCTCTTCTGAGATCCCCCCCGGATCTTGAAGCAGCGCTCCCAGAGAAATGGCCGGGTGCTCCGCTCCCGTGCTGAAATTCAGATATTCGCGAAAGGAAAGGCCCGGAAGCCGATGCAAAGCAACCCGACGGGACAGGTCGTATCCCCCCTTCGTCAGGGCCAGGCTGGAACTTCCTGAAAAGGCGACATGCACAGAAGGATAAGAATCGTAAATATTCTTCAGCTCCTGCTCCCATCGGGGATACTTGTGAATTTCATCAAAGATGAAATACCGGGTTCCCTCCTGCGTGAAGACTTCACGCACGAACTCCAGAAGACTCACCTTGTTGAAATAGATATGGTCCGCCGAGGCATAAAACGCATCCTCGGGATGGGCCATCCGCTCGTGAATATACTGAAGCAGCAGCGTGGTTTTCCCAACCCCCCGCGCCCCCACAAGCCCGACAAGCCGCTCCTTCATGTCAAAGCCCGAAAATAAAAAGCGGTGATTGCGGACGCTTATGTTCGCAAGCAGCCGCCGGTAGGTCTCCCTGAGAACGTCAATCATTTGAATGCACTCCAGACATACATGGTTATATTTGGACTTTACTCCAAAATGCCAGGATGTCGAAGAAAATAGGTTCCTGTGGGGGCCTTCCAAGGGGCAATCGGTCAGGTGCAACACAGGCGGCCAAGGCGACAAGCTTTTTTTGCCGCAGATTGGCGCAGATTACCGCAGATTTGCGGAGGGAGTTTTCAGTGTTCAGCATCGGCAGACGACAAACTGTTTTTTTCGCAGGTTGGCAGATTGTGAGGGGAAAGAATCGGACGCCACGGCGGGCGTCCCTCCAGCAACCGGTGCAGGATAACGATTATCCCGAAACAAACACCCCGTGAGCGAAAGGATTCATTACGCTGATGGCATTACACCTTTGGCATAGTGCCGCAGAAAATAACAAGTTCAACCAATGGAGGCAGCCCGCCCTCGGGCTGCTGCTCGGCGAGGCGGCCGGGGGCGACCGCCCTCCTTTTCCAATGGAGGCAGCCCGCCCCCGGGCTGCTGCTCGGCAAAAGCGGCCGGGGGCGACCGCTCTCCTTTTCAATGGAGGCAGCCCGCCCGCCTTTCGGTCGTTGGGCTCAGGGGATTTTTCTCGCCTGTTCGCTTTCCCACAGCGTGAAAGAATCGGACGGGAGGTTCGCCGGATTGTTCCGAATGTATCGAACGACAGCGGCAAAGTGGACGGCGTTGCGGATAATGGTATCGCGGTAGTTTGTCTGCCAAAGAGCGCCGTCTCCGATCTCCCGCGCGGAAATGGATTTCCACGAACCAACAAGCTTGGAGAGGCCTGTTCCTGGAGAGCAGAGCACATGGACATGATTCGGCATTATCACCCAGCACGCAAACTCGGCGCGAACGGTTTCGTCGCGCATCAGGACGGCGGCCAGGGCCTGCCGCTTTTCGGGATTCCGCAGCACACAGGCCCCGCATCCCCGGTCGAGCAACTCCTCGATTTGCTTTGTAAATTCATTGTGATACTCGCGCTGACACTCCGCCGACCAAGGCTTCGGATGCAGCGCAAGCCATGCCTTTCGCTGCTCACGGTGGGGATTCAGAAAATCTGCGGGCAAAGAATCTCTCAGCCGGAAAGTGATAAATTGCCAGGCTCTTCCCTGCTGCCAATGGGGCAGCTTGTTCCCGTGAATATCGATCGGGTCCAATGGACTGAGAAACTCGGCGCTCACGAACCCCACCATCTCTCCGCGACAGAGGAGTCGTCCAATCGAAAATGCGCCAATGGAGGCAGCCCGCCCTCGGGCTGCTGCTCGGCATGGCGGCCGGGGACCGCTCTCCTTTTTTCATGGAGGCAGCCCGCCCTCGGGCTGCTGCTCGGCATGGCGGCCGGGGGCGACCGCTCTCCTTTTCAATGGAGGCAGCCCGCCCTCGGGCTGCTGCTCAGCATGGCGGCCGGGGGCGACCGCTCTCCTTTTCAATGGAGGCAGCCCGCCCTCGGGCTGCTGCTCGGCATGGCGGCCGGGGACCGCTCTCCTTTTTTCGTGGAGGCAGCCCGCCCTCGGGCTGCTGTTCGGCATGGCGGCCGGGGGCGACCGCCCTCCTTTTCAATGGAGGCAGCCCGCCCTCGGGCTGCTGCTCGGCGATGGCGGCCGGGGGCGACCGCCCTCCTTTGTTATCGAATAAATTTCCGGGCAAGGACGGCGAGCGCGGTCAGGCCCACGAGCCAGAAGAAAATCGTCTTCACCGGCCAGTGGCGGGCGGGAGGTTGTTTGAGGGGGATGCGGATCTCGGTCTGGATGGGAGAAACCGTTCCATCCGGAAGAACAGAGGAGATCCGGATGCGGATCACCGGCTGTCTTGGCGGAACCGGAAAAGAGACTTCAAAGGATGTGTTTTCCTTCGGGGTAACCTCCGCTTTTTCCAATGGGACCCAGGTTTTAACGACTTTGTCATTCTTGTCGGCCAGCTCGAACAGCTTGGTGAATTTCAGGCGTTCGGCGGCGACCTGCTCGGGGGAGAACTCCGTTCCCACCTCCGGAGCGATTGCGGCCTGCCGGGCAAGTGAGGCTTCGGAACTGATCCGTTGCAACTCGATGAGATACGTGCGCGGGTCGGGGTTGGGATCCTGCCAGCCAACCGTCACAAATCCCTCATTCTGCGAAATCCGGGTGACACGCAGTGCTTCTTTTTTTGTCTCCGCAAGGTTGATCGTCTGCGCGGGAGGCGGAGCAGCAGGAGTCGCGGCGGGAGTTGCCTGGGCCGCCGGAACGGTGGCAGAAACGATGATCTCGACGGACTTGTCATCGTATTTGAAAAGCATGCGGTCGCGAAGGGTGCCGGGGCGGGTGGCAGCGGCTTCGATCCGGAGCACCGTCCGCTCAGCGGGCCTCACCAACAGCCGGGTGGCATCCGACAGGATCCATGTGGGACAGGCGATCTCGACGGCAGCGGGAATCCCGCCTGCATTCGTGATCGTCAGTTCCCGAACCGCTGATTTTCCAGGCTGGATCTGGCCGAAGTCGAGTGCGGAAGCAGGATCAAACAGGAGCTTTGCCGGCAGGGGCGGGATGAGAACCTCGATCGTTGCTGAAACCCGCTTTTCCCTGACTATCAATGCCGTTCTTCCACCGGAGACACGGGCTCCGTCGGCTCGGATTTCCACCTCCGCCTTTGCGCCCCCTCCAAGCGCAACCGGGGGAATCGGCAGCAGGCCGGGAGAACAGTCGAAATCGATGGAAATCGGCTCCTCTGTCTTGTTCGAGAGCATCAGCTTTCCGGAACGCACGCCATCCTGCGAGCTTTGGAGTTTCAGAAACGGAGGGGAGACATCCAGAACCGCGTAGCCTGTCCCCCTGAGAGTAATCCCAACCGGCGTCACGCCTCCCTCGATATACAATGTCCCCTCATACGCGCGGGCCGCATCCGGCTTGAATTCCACCGGCAGGTCGAATTCCCGGGCGGCCGGAATTTCCAACCGCCCGACCGGGGAGTCCCAGCACGAGGGAAGCTGGACGCGGCCAACGAATGGTTCACCGCCGGAATTCCCCAGCGTGACGAGCTTTCTTGTAGAGGTGCCGACCGGCACATCCCCGAAATCGACTTCGGAAGGAAACTCAAGATGCGGAGGACGGTTGATGACTTCCACCGATACGGTGGCACGGGAGGAAACCGCCGCGCCGGGAGACTGCACGGCATAGGAAAACGTATCCGTTCCCATGCCTTTGAGCGGATCATGGCGGTAGAGGACGGTGGCACGGCCGTCTTCCGTCGTCAGGATTTCCCCAAGGACCCCCATGCCGGGTTGTGAGCGGATAAAATATTTGGTGCTTCTCACCGGGGCATTTGCCAGCAGGGGGATCCCGACTTCCCCGCCGATAAAAACAACCGCCTTGACGGGCTTCGCAAACGAGGGTGTGACGACAGGCTCCTTGTCCGGCTTGGCTTCGACAGAAGCCAGAAGCAATGCGAAAGGCAACATCCTGACAGCCGCAGATGAACCTAGATGAACGCAGATTTTCACGGATTAACCTAAAAGGGAAAATGGGACTTTAACCACAGAGGTCACAGAGAGCACAGAGAGATGAAGATGCAGAATTTTGAAGGCTTGATGTGCAGCCAGTCGGCGAGGGCAGCCGCTCGGCAGACTGCCGAAGGCAGCCCGCAGGGCAAGACGCCGGGGCCGGCGCGTGTCAACTGATCTCAGCTTTTCGGTGAGACCTCCATTGAATGGTTCCGCAACCCCAAGTCCCTCTTTTGTTTGCACTCCGTGAGCTCCGTGTTCTCCGTGGTTCATTTCGGTTTATAGGTTGAAAGGAGGGCGGTCGCCCCCGGCCGCCTCGCTGAGCAAGCAGCCCGTTGGCGGGCTGCCTCCATTGAAAAGGAGGATGGGCGCCCCCGCCCGTCTTGGAGCCTGAAGCGGGCGAGGGCGCCCGCTCTCCTTTTTTCAGCAAAGGCAACAGTATTGGGCGTCCCGCCGAAAAATTGGGTCGGCGAGACGCCAACCCGAACACGCGGGACGCGTGTGCTCCCCATCAAAAGACCCTCGTGCATTGGGTGTTACGTGTGCTCAAGGGCGAAGGATGCGTTGGCCTTGGCAGGGCAAACGCATTAAAAACGGCCGGGGGTCGGGCTGCTGCCCAGGGAGCACAGGCGTCCCGCCTGTTTGGAGCCTGACCTCCGCATGCGTTTGCCTTGCGCCATTCACGGGCGGGACGCCCAATACTGTTGCCTTTGCAGAAAAAAGGAGAGCGGGCGCCCTCGCCCGCTTCAGGCTCCAAGACGGGCGGGGGCGCCCATCCTCCCTTAAAGCAACAGTATTGGGCGGGACGCCCCATGCCCCCTGTTTCTCCCGGCACCATCGGGGATTTTTCATAAATTTTAATGCGTTTGCCCTGTTGGCCTTGGTGCTCCCGGTATCGCATGTTCCTGAATCTGTGTTAATCCTGTTAATCTGCGGCCAAGCCTTCTGCGGTTTCTCCGGCTCACCGCCGGATCATTCTCTCGAATTCCTCACCGGTCAGGACGGCTCCGTCCATCATGATGACGAGGAGCCCGCAGCCGTGGTTATTGCCGACCTCCATCGCCCATGGCATCTTCGGCCATCGGTAGGGAGTGGCCGGGTATTCGTCGAAGAGCGAGACGGAGTAATGGTTTTCCTTGAGTCCGTCCTCCTGCATTTTTTCCCTGGCGGTTCGGAACAAAGTCGGACACCTCCACGATTTTTCTGTCATCCCATAAGGTGCCAGCGTCGTCCGCCACCAGGCATCTTCCGCCGGAGAATCCAGCGCAATCCCACCCGGAATCTGCGGCCACTTGCCATTGTCGGACAAATACGTGGTCAGCGCCATGTGCAGGTTCTTCAAATTCGCCATGCATGCAGGCTTCTCCGCACGCTCGATCGAGGACTTCGTCGCCGTAAAGAAAAGTGTGGCAAGGATCGCGAGAATCCCCATCACCGCAAGGATCTCGATGAAAGTGAAGGCTGAAGAAGTTTTCAGTTTCCAGTCGTGGTCCGATCCGCTCCGGTTGCAAGCCAAGGGACCGCAGGCGTCTTGCCAGATACTGTTGCCTTTGCAGAAAAAAGGAGAGCGGGTGCCCCCGCCCGCTTCAGGCTCCAAGACGGGCGGGGGCGCCCATCCTCCCTTGAAGCAACAGCATTGGGCGTCTTGCCCGCTTCGAAAGCCATGCGGGCTGGAAGCCCACGGTCCATTCGAATTGTTCGACACAGACAGAAACCTCGGATGACACTGCGACCATCCCTCCGGAGGGAGGATTGTGATCGTGCGGATCAATTCGTGGTGCTGGTGCGGTTCTGGAACTCGATCGTCGTGAGGACTGATGGCGCCACCACCGTCTGGCTGGAGTAGCTTTGCGCCGAGTCGGAAACGCGGACCCCCTTCACACTGATGCCCACACTCGTCGTCACAAGCTGCGGCGGTGCCAGATCGAAGTTGATTGCCGTGAATGACATGGATCCACTCCCCTTAAAAATCTGGTTGGGATACGAGTTCTTCAGCTTCCCGGTGAACGAGCCGGAGGCGTAGAGCGTATCATTGTAGGTCGCCGTCGCCACCTCATCCACCCACCCCATGACATCGACCGTCGTGTCGGGCAAATTGTTCGTGGATGTCCGACCCGTGACGGTGTTTGTTGTATTCACTAGCGTGCTGGGAAGGGTGACCGTCTCCACTTGTTGGTCCGTGACGGTTTGGGTAATCTGGGCGTTGTCGAGCGTCACTGGAGCGGTTGTGGTTGTGGTTGTGATACCCCCCGGTGGCACATTCAATGTGTTATCGACTGTGACAGTCGTCGTTTGAAGGGTAACGGATGTTCCTCCATCAAGCGTGACAGTTGTTGTGACGGGAACCACCTGATTTGTGGTTCCTCCAGCCAATGTGGTGGTTCCAATCGTGACCTGATCCGGGATATTGACTGTTTCCGTTCCTCCATCAAGGGTCATGGTGCCGACTGCCTCGAAACTTGATGCAATGGTGCTGGTGGCGGATCCGCTTCCCGAACGGTTGACCGAGGATTCCAAGGCGGCGGCAATGGTGCCGGAAGCCGAATCGATGCTGCCATCCACGTTGCCGACGTAGGAGACTCCCTGGAATGCCACAGAGAAGGTTCCTGTGGAGGAGGAGGTGCTGTTGGAAGAACTGCCCGTGCTGAAAGTTGCCACACCCGAAAGATTCTTTCCGCGGATCGTCGTTTGAAAGGTTCCTTCATTCGGAAAGAACGTTCCATTGCTGAACGGGTCGCCGTTGCCCCCGCCGAAAGCCAGCGCAAGGGGAGAAGTCAAAACAGGAAAGATCGCCAACGCCGCAGCAAGGAATAAAGACTTGCCGCGCGAATCATTGAAAGTGGAGGGCATATTCATGGAATTCAAATTTGGGGGTCATCATTGAAGAATTTGCAAAAATGTCAATTCTCAATTTGACATTCCGAATCTTCCGCAAATCAGCCCAATGAATGGAGGGATGCCGGCATCCGCTCTGCCGCAGCAAGGGCACCGGGGGCGGTGCCCCTCCATTGAGTTCTGCGCCTTGTTGGCATTCCATCTGCGTGAATCTTGTTTATCTGGCTAACACTTCTGCGGCTTTGGGGCTCAGCAGCAAGCGCTGACTTTTTTTGCAATTTCCCGGAAGATGCCTGCAGCGGCCGAGGCCGGATGGGAGGCGACCGCCGGGCGGCCGATGTCCCCGGACTGGCGGACGAGAGGCTCGATCAGAACTTCTCCGAGGAGCGGGACTTGAATGCATTGACAGAAACGCCAACGATGCCAGAAGCAGGAGACTCCCCGCATGGTCAC
>Ga0247840_10006820_pt1 | contig 16198 bp, 14 predicted proteins | sample LaCruzMarch2015__FD_192404 | JGI IMG/M metagenome (GOLD analysis project Ga0247840, IMG submission 192404) | Freshwater microbial communities from meromictic Lake La Cruz, Castile-La Mancha, Spain - LaCruzMarch2015_17m | ecosystem: Environmental > Aquatic > Freshwater > Lake | place: Spain... | reverse complement strand
TTAATTATCCAATTGGGAAGGCATCTATAAGTTACCTGCTTCATTTTAATAATCAGGATAATTTATTTGGTGGAGTTCGTGCAGCTTATGTTTCCCATGAAGTTTCTGGTCATGAGTTTATGTTCGGACCTGAGTTACTTGTTGGTGATCGTGGATTATTTGCAGACTTTTCAGTGTCGTTTGGTGGATCTTACAATCCAAATCCAAATGAAGGTTTTGGATTGTATATCGGCGGTGCAATTAATTTTACCCGCCAAAACCGTTCCTTATTTCAGTAGTATGTATTTCATACTAAAAAAGCTCTCGCAAGAGAGCTTTTTGTTTTGGTTGCAGGCTTTTGCTATACTACAAATATTACAAATAATCGTGGTCTTGAGGCGGATACTACATACAGACTTGTGTGTCGTGTGGCTTCAATATCACAAAAAGAATGAAATACAAAAAAGATTTTTCACTTCAGGTTGGTGAACATACCATCACTGCAATATTTAGTGATTTAGCAGATCAGGCGCATGGATCTGTAATGCTTAAATGCAACGAAACAGTACTTTTGGCGACCGCCGTTATGTCAAAACAAGTTTCTGGAACAAGTTGGTTTAATCTCACAGTTGATTACATGGAACGTTTTTACGCTGCCGGACAAATTCTTGGTGGCAAATTTAAGAAACGAGAAGGAAAACCAAGTGATGATGCGGTCCTTGCTTCTCGTGTGATTGACCGGACACTTCGACCTTTGTTTGATCAACGAAATCCATATGCTGTGCAGGTGATTGTAACTGTTCTTGCTGTGGATGGAACAGTTGATCCTGTGACGCTTGCGGTAAATGCTGCATCTCTTGCTCTTCATACTTCTTCAATTCCTTGGAATGGACCTGTGGGCTCTGTTCGTTTTGGTGAATATCAAGGAAAAGAAGAATTTTTCGCGGGGAGTGAGAAAAGAATAAAAGACAGCACATACGATTTAATCGTTTGCGGTAAACAAGGAAAGATAAATATGATTGAAGCAGATGCTTTTGAGGTTTCTGAAGAAATTCTAGATTCTGCTTTTAAAAAATCTCAAGAAGCTATTACTTTGTTAGAAGAATGGCAAGAAAAGATTAGAAAGGAAATTGGTTCACCAAAAGAAGACTTACAGTTTCCTGATATTCACCCTGCACTTACAAGTTTGTTTCAAAAAGATTTTTTACCACGTTTTCCAGAATATATCACGAGTGGTAAACCAGGAAAAGAAACAATAAATATTTTGCATCATGAATGGTCTGATAAGGTTTCCGAACTTCTCAATTCCGGAGATTTGTTAGACGAAGAAAAAACTTTGATTAAAATTCAATCAGAAAGATTTTATGATGAAAAAATGGATGACTTCGTTCATCAGGCTGCTATTGAAAAAAATACACGAGCTGATGGCCGAGCAATGGACGAGGTTCGAGAATTATTTGGAGAAGCCGGTGGTATTTCGAAAGTGCTTCATGGTTCAGGAACTTTCTATCGAGGCGGAACACACGTGGTAACAGTCCTTACTCTTGGTGGTCCTGGAGATGCTGAATCAGTGGAAGGAATGGAGTTTGGTGAGGATAAACACTTTATGCATCACTATAATTTCCCTCCATTTTCCGCAGGAGAAACAGGGCGAGCCGGTTTTACAAATAGAAGGGAAATAGGACATGGTGCCCTTGCTGAAAAAGCAGTTTCAAAAATTTTGCCAAATCGTGAAGACTTTCCTTACACTATTCGTCTTGTATCTGAATCAACCGCTTCAAATGGTTCAACATCTCAAGCTTCTATCTGCGCATCATCTCTCGCTCTCATGGATGGTGGGGTTCCAGTAAAAAGTCATGTTGCAGGAATTGCAATGGGACTTATGTATCAAGATGAATTTAATTACAAAATTTTGACAGATATTCAAGGTCCAGAAGATCATTATGGAGATATGGACTTTAAGGTTGCTGGAACAAATAAAGGAATTACAGCAATACAACTCGACGTAAAAGTTGACGGTGTTTCAAGAAAAATTTTGGTTGAAGCATTGCATCAAGCAGGAAAGGCAAGACTTCATATTTTAAATACTCTTTCACAAGTTATTTCAGAACCTCGAAAAGATATTTCTCCTTTTGCGCCAAAAATCGATTCAATTGCTATTAATCCAGACAAGATTGGAGCGGTGATTGGATCGGGTGGAAAGGTGGTGAATGAAATTCGAGAAAAAACAGGAACAGAAATTCAAATTGAAGATAGTGGAATGATTTTCATTACAGGGAAAGCAGATGGTCCTGCAAAGGCTCGAAAAATGATTGAGGAAATAGTTCGGGAGTATGCGGTGGGAGATATGATTGAAGGTCAGATTGTAAAAATTGCAGATTTCGGTATCTTCATATCACTAGGTGGTGGAAAGGAAGGAATGATCCATATTTCAGAAATAGCACCATTTAGAATCGAAAAAATAGATGAATACCTTGCTGTTGGGCAAACTGTCCCAGCAAAAGTTATTAAAATAGAAAAAGGTAAAATTGGGCTTTCTATCAAAGAAGCAAACAAAGAGTTTGTGAAGCCAAAAAAATAAACACAAAAAACCACCATTTCGGTGGTTTTTTGCTACAATAGAGATATGGAAGAAAAAGATACTCCAAAAGAATATGAAAATCTTACAAGTGAAGATATCTCACAACAACTTGAGAATATAACAAATAAAGAAACTGAGAGGAAAAATAAACTACATGTGAGAACTTTTGCTCGAGACGTTGCAGAGCAAATGAAAACAAACAGTGCATCTGTCGTCAAAATTGCACTTGCAGAACAAAATCGACAAAAAGAATATGAAACTATTGTGAAAGATAACAAAAAGCAACAAATAATATTTCTTATTGCTACATTTATTTTTGTTGTTGGTGGTTCTGCTTTACTTGCTTTTAGTTTAAACAACAAAGAAGCAACTGCACCGATTCCAGAAATTACCACACAAGCTCCAAAGGCAAATTCAATAGTTTTTTCTGAGCAGCAAGAAGTTGTTGACGTCACAAATTTTTCTAGAGCTGAAATGATTCAAGCAATTTTAAGTAGAGTTGGTTTTATAAAAGAAACAGGAATTACAAACATAATTACTATTCTAAAAAATGAAACATCTCCTCGAACAATGTATGGTCCAGAGTTTATTTCAATGATTGCTGTCAATCTTCCAGAAACAACAATTCCTTTGATCGAAAATAATTTCATGATTGGAGTTGATGGAGATAATGATTTTTCAATATTTGTTATCTTCTCCTTTAAAAATTTCGATGCATTTGTTGATGGCTTTCGAGAATGGGAACCATTTTTGGTTCAAGATATGAATAGACTTCTTGCCATAAATACAAGTGGTCAGGGAATTGAAGTTTTTTCAAAGCCATTTCAGTCAGAAATTTTATTTAATAAAGAATCACGCGTACTTCGGGATCAGAATCAAGGATTTGTTGTTGGCTATACATTTTTAGATAGAAACAACGTTGTTATCTCAACAAATATTGAAACAATTCAAGAAGTAATCAATCGATATAGTATTCAAGGTATTCAATAAAAAAACACCTCGGAAGAGGTGTTTTTTTACTAATTCATATGAGCTTTACATGTTCTTGCTGCTGGATTTGCAAGAAGTCTATCTTCTTCAATTTCTTCTCCACTTACTTCACAAAAACCATAAGATCCATTTTCAATTTTTTGGAGTGCTGACAAAACATCATCGTATCGAAATTCAAGTTCCTCGATCTTGCTTGAGGAGATCGCAAAATCTTCATCTCGGTCTCCCATATCAATAGGGTCTGATTCAATTTCTGTGTTTTCAGAAAGGTTTGGATTCCAGTTTCCCGTTTCAGGATCTTTAATACCAAGTCTTCCAAGCTCTTGTTCTAAAAGAGCTTTTTCTTCTTCGAGTTTTATTTTAAATTGGTTCGTATTCATAAGCTTTATTGTTATCTTTCAATAGTTGTATCATACCATATATGAAAGGGTGATTTCTATACTTTGACAAAGAAGTCCTAAGTCAGTAATATGTTGCCTGTATGACAAATCTTAAAATCGAAAAACAAAAGGGAAGCGTTGTTGTAATGACAGGAGAACTTCCATGGGATGATTTCAAACAATACCGAAATAAGGCAATTAAAAGACTTGCTGAATTGGTAGAAGTTGATGGATTTCGAAAAGGACATATTCCTGAAGAAATTCTGATTAAAAAAGTAGGCGAAATTTCTATTTTGGAAGAAATGGCCTCACTTGCATTCCAAACAATATATCCAAAACTTGTTATCGAAAATAAAATTGAAGCAATAGGAAGACCAAGTATTCAGATTACAAAACTAGCAGCAGAAAACCCACTTGGATTTTCAATTACAACTCCAGTATTACCAGAAGTTTCTCTCCCGGACTATAAGTCAATTGCGTCTGATGTCAACAAAAAGAAAGTTTCAGATGAGGTAACAGAAGAAAAAATTAAAGAAACGATCGAAGAGATTCGAACAATGAAAGCAAAGCAAGATCTTTTCAAAAAAATGCAAAGTGATGCAGATCATGTTCATGATGAAAACTGTAATCATGATCACGACCATGAGGAGGTTCCAAATAATAAAGATGAATCTATTGAAGAGGTTCAAAAGAGAATCGACGAAAAACTCGTACTCCCAGAATTTAATGATGAGTTTGTGAAAACACTCGGAGAATTTGAAGGTGTTGAAGACTTCAGAGCAAAGCTTAAAGAAAATCTTGCCTTTGAAAAAAACAGACGAGCACAAGATAAACATAGACTTGATATTATTGATGGAATTCTTGAAAAAACAACTCTTGAACTTCCAGATATTATGGTAGATGCAGAAGTTGATCAGATTTTATATTCAATGAAATCAGATGTTTCTCGAATGGGGATGACTTTTGAAAAATATCTTGAATCTGTTGGAAAAACAGAAGAAGATATTCGAAAAGACCTTCGTCCAGATGGAGAAAAAAGAGCGAAACTTCAAGTTGTGGTTGCTTCTATTTCAAAAGAAGAAAAATTAAAACCAGAGCAGGAAATTATTGAAAAAGAAATTGAAATGATCAAAAAACAATATCCTGAAGCAAATGAAGAAAATGCTAGGGCTTATGTTGAGACAATTCTTACAAACGACTTGGTATTTAAGTTTCTTGATAAACAATAATAAAAACCACCCGAAAGGGTGGTTTTTATTATTCAAAGCCAAGATCTTCAAACATTAAATCATCAAATTCAGTTTGAAGGAGAGATGTTTCAGATTCAAGTGTTGCAAAATCTTCTTCTGTAATTGTGATATTTGTTTCGGTTGTCGTGACTGTTTCTTTTGTTTCTGGCGACTTATATGTTTCTACTTTTCTTGTTGTAACTTCTTTTGTTTCCTCAACTAATTCAATTTCTGGAGTTTCTTCAGGTGCTAGGGTTGTTTTTTTGAATACTCCATATGCAATAATTCCAAGTATTGCAATAATTACAATCATAACAAGAGTACTAAATCCTTTGGTATTTTCTTCCATAGTTAGTTTGCTGTGTTAATGTCTACTGTATTTTCTTCCGACCCATTATTATTTTCTTGGATTGAACCAATAACACTTTGTTTGAGACTTTGGATTGAATCAATCAAACTTTGCCGTGAGAGAGAAAAGTTTTCTTTGATTGTTTCAAATAACTCTTTTGCTTCTTCTTTATTTTCCACGGGATTATTTTCAATAAGTGTTTTTAGCTCTTGGTGAGTTGAAATTGCAATTGAAAGATAGTTTCGAGACTCTGTTAATTTTGCCTCGGCTTCAGCAACATCAAAACCTCGAGATTCTGCAAGGTTGATTCGTTCTTGAGTTTGCTCTTGCATAAGAGTAAGTCTTTCAACTGCGTTAGTGAGTCTCAGTATAAAACCTTCTCGAGCTTGTTCTCGAAGCTCTGCTCGTTCTTCAGGGCTTTTTGCTTCACGATATTGTTCTCCAATTTCTCGTGCCTCTTGAAGATTTTGCATATAGTTTGTTCTTTGTTTTTCTATGCGTTCACGAAGAATGTTTTGTCTTGTAGGAACTTGTTGTGGTTCACTTTGAGCAAATACTCCCATAATGGGGAAGAGTGAAAGTGAAAGAATAATAATACTTTTTTTCATAAGTGAATGTAATATTAAATGATAATCTATCGTTACAATTAAATTATAAACAATATGAGAGGGATTGAATATAGGAGTTGTTTAAAAGTATATTGTTTGACCTTATATACTTTTTATAGTATAAAGTATAAAAAATAAAAGCCCTATGAGAAATATTTTCATCACCTTTTGCTTTCTTGTTGCTACTGTTTGGATTGTTATTCAAATAGACCATCCAGTCTTTCATATTCTAGAAAGTAAAACAGAAATTGAAATTCAAAGTGATAGTTCATTTTGTTTTCAGAATCTTAAAAGTTGGAGTATTGCTTTTCCTATTCCAGATTCATTAAGTAAATTGGGAGATATGGAACTGGATGGAATTACCAATATGCAACAGGTAATATCTTTTGCAGAAGAAGAGGGAATTCATATTATAGATCCCTCGTTTGAATCTTTTACTAGAAATAAAAGAGGAAAACACATGATTCGTTTTATTTTTTGTGCAGACTCTCTTATAAATAAAAGAGACTTGGAAAAAATTGTAACTAAGGCATTGTAAGTTACAAAAAGGCCGACACTTCGTGTCGGCCTTTTTTATTTAGTTATCACTTTGCAAATCTGCAAATGATCCATATCCTTCCTCGTTTTCTTGAATAGTTTCTTCTTCATCAGGTTTTGGAGTCGAAGTAAATTCACCATCCTCTGCCTTGATATCGATTTTCCATCCAGTGAGTTTATTTGCAAGTCGTGCATTTTGCCCTCCTTTACCAATCGCAAGTGAAAGCTGATCGCTCGCAACTCGGATTTTTGCTTCCTTTGTTTCCTCATTTATTTCTATAGAGAGAACTTTCGCAGGTGAAAGAGATTTTGCAATGTATTCTTTTGGATCTTCATCATATTCAATGATATCGATTTTTTCTCCGTTGAGTTCATCTGAAACAGTCATAACTCGAACTCCTTTTTGTCCTACACATGAACCTGTTGCGTCAATATTTTCATCGTGTGACATCACGGCAACCTTTGAGCGACTTCCTGGTTCTCGCGCGATACCTTTTACTTCAACTGTTCCGTTTGCAATTTCTGGTGCTTCCAGAGCAAATAGTTCGAGTAAGAATCGTGGGTGAGATCGAGAAAGTTTCAAGTTTACTCCACGAGAAGTTTCTTCTACATGGAACAAGTAGGCTTTAATTCTTTGTCCTTGTCGGTAGTGTTCTCCTGGAATTTGTTCTTCTTTCGGAAGAATTCCAGTTGCTCGTCCAAAGTCAATAAATACAGTTCCTTTGATATCAATCTTTTGGATAGTACCAATAATAATTTCTCCTTCTCGGTCTGAAAATTCATCAAGTACTACTCCTCGTTCTGCTTCTCGGATTCGTTGCATGATAACTTGTTTTGCAGTTTGTGCTGCAACCCGTCCAAAATCATCTTGAAGTGGAAGAGGGAAGACGATTTCGTCATCTACCTGAACTCCATTTTTAATTTTTTGTGCATCCTCAAGAAGAATGTGTTTTTCTGGATTATAAACTGATTTCACTTCTTCTTCTCCTTCCTCGTTTTCTAGAATCTCTTCTTCATTTTCTTCAACAATAGGATTTCCTTCTTCGTCGAGTTCTACAAAACGTACTGTTGATTCATCAGCAACAATTTTCACTTGGAAAAATGTCATCGCTCCTGAATCAAGATCAAGACTACATCGAACAATTTGTCCTTTTTTTCCGTAATCTTTTTTGTAAGCTGCTGCAAGAGATTGTTCAATAGCATCAACAATCTTTTCTTGTGGAATTTTTCGTTCTTCCTCAAGTTGCACTAATGCTCCTTTTAATGCTTTTAGATCTAACATATTTAGTTTTTATCAATATATATAATATTGACTACGATATTAAATTTTAAATAAAAACGCCTCGCGAGGGCGAAACGTCATTACTTTTTGATAATACATCTATATAAGAAAAAAGTAAAGATATCCACAAAATTTGAAGAAAAAACAAATCAATAATATGTAAGCGTGATACTATTATTATATATTTATTATCAATAAATTTGATGTTTTCTAATTAATATGCAATCTCCATCTTCGCCACAAATGCCACAAGAAAAATCAAGGTTAAGAACAGCTTTGTACATTGTGCTTGTATTAGTTCTTATTAGTGTGGGTGTAATAATTTTTATCTTTGTGAGAAAAAAAATATCTGCATATAAACCACTTACACCTGAAGAAAGAGGGGAAATGGTTGAAAGTCTGATGGAATATCAAGCATCTCGAGAAACATCTCTTACACCTGAAGAGAAAAATGAAATTGTAAATTCTTTAGAGGAATATCAAGCATCTCGAGAAACATCTCTTACACCTCAGGAACGAGATGAGATTTTAAAAAATCTGGAAACTCTTAATAATCGTTAGTATATTAACATGGCATATTATTTAAATAATAAAAACTCACTAGAAAACTCTAAAGGATCATCCTCGGTGGTAGTTATAATCGTATGTGTAATAGTGGTTAGTGCGGTGCTTTTATTCTTTTTTGTAAAAAATAGAAATAGTAAAACTCTTACCGAAGAACAACAGCTTATACAGGAGGCAAAGGAAACAAGAAAAAACGGTCCAGCAATAAATCTTACAGAAGAGGAGAAAATCGACATTGTTGAAAGCGCTCAGACGATTCGGCAAAACCAAGATGTAAAAGTTGATATTTCTGAAGAACAAATGAGGGCGATCATTAATCAAAGTCGAGACATAAATTAATATGAAACCTAATATTATTTCACATAATTTAAAGTATGCAGCAGCCCTTCTTTTCTTTGTAGGTATTTTGTTTGTTGGTTTTTATGGAATCACACGCGCTGATCATGTTAATCAAATGAAAGCACAAGGTTTTGCTTATGGAGGTATAGACGATTCAGGAGATACAATGCCTGATACTGGAATAGGCTACTTAGGTTTTGGGTGTGAAAGTGATTCAGGTAATTCTTGCGAAAATACAGCAACACCAAGTTTTCCAAGTGGTTATGGGGTACGGATTAATACAGACTCAGAAAGTCCAGATTATGAAAAGTTTTTTGGTTACGCATGGAGTTCAAACTATGGATGGGTTTCTTTCTATCATGACGATGTTGAAGCGTGTGGCGGAGGTATTCGTCTTGTAGACGCTGAAAACTTTATTCACACTCCAGGAGCTACTCAAATGCTAAAGGGTCACGCACGAGTTCTCAACTATGACCCAGCAGAATGGAGTGGATGTATTAAGTTTTCAGGCCAAGCAAAAGATGGTTCAAACTACGGAGTAAAAGCAGCGTCACTGCAAGGTGGTCAGGTCTATCTTACTGGTTGGGCATGGGGAGAAAATGTTGTTGGTTGGATAAGTTTTGATTGTAAAAATTGCAAGGTTTTGTTCGATCCAGTTCCTCCAGATGAAGAAGAGTGTGATGAAGCAGATGATCCAGAAGTGTGTGATCCAGAAGAAGATGAACTCACATCTGGTCTTGCTCTCTATGTTGGTCCATCAACTGCAAACCCTGTTCAAATAGCTGGGAATACAACATACGGCGGACTTACGACAGACTTTGATGAACCAATTTCTGTAAAGCTTGTTCCTCAAGCATTTGAAAATCCAGTTGATACATGTACTGCATCTGTTTCCTCAAATCAAGGAGCAATAGTTGCAGGTTGGTTTGGTTCACTTGGATCTCTCAATCCACTTAATCCAGATGTTCTCTCAAATCAATTTGTTTCTACAATTTCAAACTACAATATCGGCGAAATAATAACATATACTATTAACTGTCTAACGGTTGACGGTGATGTTCCGGTAACTGCAGAAGCTTTTGTAACAATTCAATATCCGCAAGGATCTGTATCAATCGATGCTAATCCAGCAGTTATTGATACAGTTCTTGATCCAAACGGATCAACAACACTTTCATGGAACTTCTCTAATATTCAAGATAACAGTTGTTCAATAAGCGGATTTGTTGATTTCACACCAGCTGATGGAACAGATGATGTGACACCGATGACTGATGCTTTTGGTCAAACGATAGGATTCAACTCTTGGAGTCCAGATGATCCAGGAAGTCAAAATCTTTCACAAATACAATTCCCAATGGTGTTTGTAATTAACTGTAATGATTTTGCTGACCAAGAACTTTCAGATTCTACATACATTACGACAACCGAGTTTGGTTGTACGGATAGTATGGAAGCGGCAGGATGGTGTAGTAATGACATTAATCCAATATTTGAAGAGTTTTAAAATAAAAACACCCTCAACCGAGGGTGTTTTTGCTTGTATTTCAAAAACAAAATCCTTGTGGTATTATGGCGTCATGGCACAAAATCTAGAACACAAAAGACATACATTAGCGCATCTCTTGGCAGCTGCGGTTTTAAAACTTTACCCAGAAACAAAACTAACGCTCGGGCCTGCCACGTCGACTGGATTTTACTATGATATGGATTTTAAAGATCCAATCAAAGACTCCGATCTTCTCAAGATTGAAAAATATATGAAAAAGATTCTTCCAACATGGAAAGAGTTTACTCATAAAGAGGTTTCCGCAGAAGAGGTGAGAGAAATTTTCAAAGGAAACGAATACAAGCTCGAACTTATCGAAGAAATTATTTCCCGAGGAGAAGTAATCACTTTGTACACAGTGGGAGAATTTACAGATCTTTGTCGAGGTGGGCATCTTGAAAGTCCATCAAAAGAAATCAAGGACGGAGAATGGAAACTTGATAAAATCGCTGGTGCGTATTGGCGAGGAGATGAGAAGAATAAAATGCTCACTCGAGTATATGGACTTGCTTTTGAAACAAAAGAAGAACTTGATACTCATGTTGCGCAGATAGAAATGGCAAAGGAACGAGACCATCGAAAGCTTGGAAAAGAGCTCGACTTGTTTACATTTTCTGATCTGGTTGGTCCAGGTCTTCCACTCTTCACTCCACGAGGAACACTGCTTCGAGATTTGATTGTTGAAAAAATTCAAAGTATTCAAAAAGGTTTTGGGTATCAAAAGGTTTCAATTCCTCATATTACAAAATCTGATTTGTATAAAACATCAGGCCACTATGACAAATATGGAGATGATTTGTTTAAGGTTCATGGACGAGGAGATACAGAATTTTGTTTGAAACCAATGAACTGTCCACATCACACACAAATCTTTGCTTCTCAAATGCGAAGTTACAAAGATTTGCCAGTGCGATATATGGAAGCAACAACAGTGTATCGAGATGAACAAGCGGGAGAACTTCTTGGACTTACTCGAGTACGAAGTATCACACAAGATGACGGACATATTTTCTGTCGAGCTGATCAGGTAGAGCAAGAAATCAAAAACATCATTCATGTGATTAAAGAATTTTATTCTTCGCTTGATATGCTTCATGATGGAAAGTACTGGGTGTCGCTTTCTGTTCGAGATTCTCAAAATCTTGAAAAATATATTGGAGATTCAAACGTGTGGGATATTGCAGAATCAACTTTGGAAAAAATTTGTAAAGATGAAAATCTAAACTATAAACGAGTAGAAGGAGAAGCAGCATTTTATGGTCCAAAAATCGATTTCCAATTCAAAGATGCTTTGGGGCGAGAATGGCAACTTGGAACAGCTCAACTTGATTTCCAAATGCCAGAAAGATTCGAGCTTGAATATACTGATAAAGATGGAACAAAAAAGCGTCCAATCATGATTCACCGAGCAGTTGCAGGGTCACTCGAAAGATTTCTTGCGGTTGCAATTGAACACTTCGGAGGTGCGTTTCCATTTTGGATGTCACCAGTACAAGTTTCAATTCTTCCAGTAAACGACGATGCTCATGGTGCATATGCACAGCAAATTTTTGAAACCCTTCAAAAAGAAGGAATTCGAACAGAACTTCTTTCTTCAGAAGAAAGTCTTGGAAAACGAATTCGTTCTGCAAAAGGTCAGAAGGTTCCATATATCTTTGTTCTTGGAGACAAAGAAAAAGATGGAAACACTATCACAGCAGAGGGAAGAGGAGACGAAAAACTAGAAGGTATTACACTTTCAGAATTTCTAGAAAAAGTTACACAAAAATAAAAAACCGCTTATGCGGTTTTTTATTTTTGTGTAAAAATTTTCTTTTTTTATTGTTATAATAAAATCATGATTACAAAACTCATCAGAGTACTTCTTTTCTGTGTGGCATTTGCTCTGCCTGGGTTTTTTGTGCAAGCAGGAAACATTGTTTCTGGTGATTCTGCTGCAAATCTTCAAATCGATAACAGTGATGTTTATTTTGTATGTGATGGATGTGATGTTACTGTCACTGATACCGAAGTAGATGGGCTTATTTGGGGAGAGAGTCTCGGGTGGGTAAACCTGCAACCTTCTGATGGTGGTGTTTTCAATACTCGTCTTGGTGTTGTGACTGGTAACGCATGGGGCTCAATTTCAGGATGGGTAAACTTTACAGGAGTATTCATTGATCCAGAAAATGGTGAATTTTCTGGTCAGGCTTTTTCTCAAAACAGAGGGCCAATTGTGTTTGAATGTCCTGGTTCTGATTGTGTTATCACCACATGGCGGCCACTGGGTTGTACCGATCCAGAAGCAACAAACTATGACTACACTGCAACCGTAGATGATGGATCATGTCAAATTCCAGTTGAGCCACCAACACCGGGTTGTACCGATCCAGAAGCAAATAATTACAGTCGTCTTGCTGAAGTTGACGATGGATCATGTACCTATGATCCAGATCCAGAACCTGATCCAGATCCAGTCGGCGATCCTAATCCAGGAGGGGGAGGAACTGGTCAGCCTGTCAGTGTGCCAGGTTGTATGGATCTCGAAGCAAATAATTTTAATGAATTTGCAACAGTAGATAATGATTCATGTTTGTATGGCGCAGATATTTCTGGCTGTATGGATCCAGAGTCACCATGGTTCAATCCAGAGGCTACAATTTCTGACCCACTTTCTTGTGTTGTTGATTCATACGGATGTCTTGATCCAGAAGCCTTAAACTACAATCCCTTAGTAACAATAAGCAACAACAGTTGTATCTACCAAGACACGGCTGGTTGTATGGATCCACTTGCTCTCAACTATAATCCTACTGTTGTCATAAGCGATGGGAGTTGTGTATATGATGTTCCAGAAAATGGCTGTACCGATCCAGAAGCTTTAAACTATAATCCAAATGCTTCATTTGATAACGGTACATGTTTATATCAAACAGATTTTGAAGATTTACCGATTGATATTGATGGAGACGGGGAGTTTGATGTTCTTCCTTCAGAAGAAGTGTTTGATGATACAAACAATGATTCAATACCAGACATTCTTCAGGGTGGACAAGAGATTATTGAAAGTCTTTTAAATTCTGTACCTGGAAAAGCGGGAGAGCTTGGTAAAATAGTTAATAATTATTTTGCTACAAAAAGTAATGCATCAAAACTTATAACACTTGCCTTACTTATTGCGAGTATTCTTCAGACAATTCCATTTCGTGAAGGAAATCTTTTGTTTTCTTTTTTCAGTTTCTATCGGACAAGAAAATATTGGGGGACAGTATATGATTCTGTTACAAAACAACCTCTTGATCCAGCATATGTAACACTCTACGATGAAGCTGGACAAGCAATAGACACCTCGATCACTGATATCGATGGAAGATACTCATTTACAGTTTCTCCTGGTAAATACTTTTTGTCAGCTCAAAAAACAGACTATCAGTTCCCATCACAAAAACTAGAAGGTAAGAAGTATGATGAAATATATACACATCTATACTATGGAGGTGAGGTTGCTGTTGAAGCAGAAGATGGAATTATTTCTCGAAATATTCCAATGGACCCACTTCGTTTCAATTGGAATGAATACGCAAAACAAAAGACGAGAGTAACTCATTTCTACAAACCATGGCATAGAACTTTGAACGTCATTGCAAAAATACTATTTTTCTTCGGATTCATATTTGCTGTTTGGGTATTCGCTGTTTCTCCAAGTATCTTCTCATTCATAATTCTTGCTTTGTATGTTATTACTGCGCTGGTTAAAATACTTGGAATTTTGCGAACTGTGCCACGAGGATATGTCAAAGACAAAGAAGGTTTTGCTTTGTCATTTGGTATCATTCGAGTATATTCAGAAACTCTCAAGAGAGAAGTGAAGCACGTAATCGTTGGAGCACAAGGTCACTATCTTCTTTTAGTTCCAAATGGCCACTACCATATGACAGTTGAACAAAAACTTCGTGACGGAACCTATCAAGAAATATACAAAACAGAACCCTTCAAAGTCCGAAAAGGATACATTGCAAAAAAACTTACTGTTCCAAGATTTGTTGAAACAAACCAAGAAAAGTTTGACGTGATGTTTTCACAACAGATGAACAAAAAAATTGTATAGAAAAAACCCGAAGCGAAGCTTCGGGTTTTTATCTATAAAAAAATGAAAACAAGGAACCTCACCCCTACCTCACAACAAACTGCTGTGCGGTAACACCGTTTTGACTTGTCAGTCTCACTGTGTACACACCACTTGCAAGTGTTTGTGTGAAATAAAGTTCTTTTGTTTCTCCACTTGAAACTCGTTCTTGTTGAACAAGAGCTCCAATGGAGTTGAATACTTCTACAGTTGCATTACCAACATCTTTGGTTTGAATCGAAAGACTCTCTCCATTGTTTGGGTTGGGGAAGAGAGTGAATGTTGGATGAACTTGTTCTTCAATGGATACAATGTCATTTATTTGTATAACAAAAGTAACTACAAATTCATCACCGCAGTCGTTATAGGCTGTTGCTGAACAGTCATATGTTCCTGCGTAGGGAATGTTTATTTCAAGAGATCCATTCCATATTCCAAACATTTCACCCCATTCATCAAAATCCCAAAAGATGTTTTCAAGACCTCCATGTTCAAAGTTTATAACAATAGAGGCAAGACCATCTTCTGGAAGTGTAGTTTCAAAGTAGAGAGTTTCAAAATCCATCCAAATCGGAAGACATTCAAGTTGAATCGTAACTGAATCTGTAATAGTTGTTCCACAACCCTCAACAGAAGCATATACTGTTGTATTGGTTGATTGATTTCCATTCATTAAAACAACAATTTCACTTTGACCAGAAATAGTATTTTCTCCCCATGACCATGTGATGTTTTCATTATTAAATCCATCAGCATATATAGTCACCTCTACAGGTTCTTGGTATGGTTCCCAAGGAATAATTTCCTGTGAAGCAGTGATATTAATACTAGGGTTTGGATTAAATTTTAAACGAAATACTTGGTCTAGGTTGTTGATATTTAAAGGATCAAGAAAACTAAGTCCGAATATTTCTCCGTCTTCAGCAAAGATCCAGTTTTCTGCTTCAAAACCCAAACCAACTTGATCATAGCTTATACACCAGTTTTGATACTCTTCTGGAATGTTAATTTGAAATCCATGAATTTCAGAATTTGGAACAATTGTACTCGCCCATACTTCAATAATAATTTCTTCGGTATTTGGAATAAAATTATGTTCTAAGAAAATTCCGTCAGAAGATTTTGTGCAAATTGTCATGTTTCCACCACTTGAATTTGTGTTCAGTGCCACTACATCATTTGCATCAAATGAAGTATCTCCATTACTTGAGGGAGTAATGAATGTGTTCGCCCACGGCATGTCTTCTGTTGTTTCGGCTTCTGGCACAGGACCAAAAATCTTAATTTCAATAGCTGGAAGTTCGTCGCCTCCTCCGAGACATTGTTCTTCTTCAGTATCTGAAGAAAACAACATGTTTGTTTGATTGAGATTTTCATTAGAACCAATTTCGCAGGTTTGAGCGTTTGCGTTAATCATCACGATGACAAAGGCAAAAAGGGTAATGATTTGTTTCATTTTTTATAGATTTGTGAAAAAACGGTTTGTATTTGATTTTTCTGAAATATACTACACTAAGTAAGTAATGTCAAGTATTTTGATTGTAAACACGTATATAAAAAGGCCCGAAGCTTCGCTTCGGGCCTTTCAAAAATATAAACAAAATGATTACCTCACCCCTACCTCACAACAAACTGCTGTGCGGTAACACCGTTTTGACTTGTCAGTCTCACTGTGTACACACCACTTGCAAGTGTTTGGGTGAAAT
>Ga0247840_10006816_pt1 | contig 16200 bp, 13 predicted proteins | sample LaCruzMarch2015__FD_192404 | JGI IMG/M metagenome (GOLD analysis project Ga0247840, IMG submission 192404) | Freshwater microbial communities from meromictic Lake La Cruz, Castile-La Mancha, Spain - LaCruzMarch2015_17m | ecosystem: Environmental > Aquatic > Freshwater > Lake | place: Spain... | reverse complement strand
AGGCCCCCGGCCGCAAGCTCACCCAGTATTTCGACAACAACGGCAGCCGCGGCCTTTATCAGGACGGCTGGTTTGCCTGTACCTTTGGTCCGCTGACCCCCTGGCTCACCCTCAGTCCGGGGCTTGCGACCTGGGACGCGAACCAGGACCGCTGGGAGCTTTATAACCTCAAGACCGACTTCTCACAGGCCGCGAACCTGGCCGCGCAGGAGCCCGAGCGGTTGGGGGCGATGAAGGCGCTGTTCCTTGAGCAAGCTCGCGAGAACAAGGTATTTCCTATCGGCGCCGGTATCTGGTTGCGCCTGCATCCGGAGGACCGCATCACGACGCCCTATACCAGTTGGCAATTCGACGCGACCACGACCCGTATGCCGGAATTCACGGCGCCGGGCCTCGGCCGTGAGAGTAATCAGGTCAGCATCGAGGCCGTGCTGGGGCCGAACGCAACGGGTGTACTCTATGCCCTTGGCGGCGCCTCCGGCGGCTTGACGCTCTATATGGACCGGGGCCATTTGGTCTATGAGTATAACATGATGATCATCGAGCGCTATACGGCGCGTTCGGCGCAGAAGTTGTCGGCCGGCAGACACCGAATCGACGTGGACACGACGATTGCCAAGCCCGGCGCCCCGGCGGAGGTGGTGCTCAGCGTCGATGGCCGGGAGGTCGGCCGTACTACGGTCAAGCGCACAGTCCCGGCCGCCTTCACGGCGAGCGAAACCTTCGATGTGGGTACTGATCTGGGTTCACCGGTTTCGCTCGATTATTTCGATCGACGGCCCTTCGCCTTCGACGGGACCATCGACGCGGTCAAGGTGTCCCTGAAGTAGCGACAGTCGCTTCACCGTCCGCCGGGGCGGGGTTGAACAGGCGCTCGCGGCGCGGCTGCCGTTGCCCGTCCAGGAAGGCGTCGAAGACCTGGTCGAACTCACCGCGGGCCTGCTGCTGTCGGCTCAACAGGTTGCCGACCACCGCGCCCACCGCGAGCAGGGTGTTGCTCGCGGCCTGGTCCTCGTCACTCATGCGCTGCGCCAGGTCACGCAGGTGGGCGGCCTGCACCGCCGAGGTTGGCGCGCGTGCCGTCCAGGTTCGCCTCCAGGGTCGCGAAGAGGGCGCGCAGGATCTCCTTGGTCACCGCGTCGGCGCGTGCCTGGAGGTCCAATTTGGTGGTCGATCTTGGGGGAGTAGTCCGCGGGCTGTCGTCCGGCGGCGGCCAGGGCCTCCAGCAGCAGCGGCACCGTGGCGGGAGCGAGCCCCAGCGCGTCGTGCAGTGCCGCCAGTATGGCCTCGCCTTGGTCGACGGCGCCGCGTACCGCAACGACGCGCAGGCCCGCCGGCAGGTCGCCGTCGTCGCCGCGCGGGTCAAGGTGTCGATGAAGGTCCGGCGCAGGTCCAGGACCGGCCCCGCTGCGAGGTGCCAACGGCCCTCTGCCAGGGAGCGCAGGGCGATGGTTCGGGCCGGATCGGTAACCAGGTAGTCCAAGGTGGCGGTGCTCTTGAGCGCCTTCGGTTGCCCCGCGGTCGCGGGGGGCTTGCGGTGGTTCTGCGTTCGCGCGGGGTCAGGGTTGCCTGGGTCAGGGTCGCGGCGTCCCATGGCGAACCGCTGGGCGTGCCGGTGCGGCCTGGTGTCGAGGGCGGCATTATTACAAAAGCGCGGCGGCGGAGTAACCGCTGGCAAGGCGCCTCGTCTTGTTGGTACTCTCACGACTTCATCTGCGTCCCTTGCTGCGCACCTTGGGTTTGATCTGCCGCCTGGTCCGTGGCGCGGCTGGGCGCGCTGTCCCTGCGGTCAGGCTGAACCTGTCGGCGGGGTTGTGTTCTAACGCCGCCGTAGCCGCGGGCACTGCCCGGCTGGGCTGGGCTGAGCGCCGTGCCGGGGTAGTCAGACGCACTTACCTGGCGTGCGGCCCGGCGGCAGCGCGTCCCGCCGGCGGTCCGCGTTGCGGCTCGGCCAGCGCCTTCCCCGCGGCCCCCCGCGGTTCTGGCTTGGTTATTGCTTATTTTCCGGTACGCCTTGTCTTTTCGCGGTGTGCCCCGAACAATTGAACAAATCGTGCCCCCCGGTTTTCGGTACGCCGGTCCGGCGGGCGAGAGCAGCATTCGAGCGAGGTTAAGCGTATGTCGATCTTCGAGCGTTACCAGGCCCGGTACGAGGCGTCCCGCGAGGAGGTCATGAGCCTGGATGACTATCTGCAACTGTGCAAGTCCGACCGCAGCGCCTATGCCGGGGCGGCGGAGCGGCTGCTGCTGGCCATCGGTGAGCCGCGCCTGGTGGATACGCGCGACGACCCGCGTCTGAGCCGCATCTTTCAGAACAAGGTGCTGCGGCGCTACCCGGCCTTTCCGGAATTCTATGGGATGGAGGAGTCCATCGAGCAGCTCGTCTCCTATCTGCGGCATTCGGCCCAGGGGCTGGAGGAGAAGAAACAGATCCTGTACCTGCTCGGGCCGGTGGGCGGCGGCAAGTCGTCGCTGGCGGAAAAGCTCAAGGAGTTGATGCAGGAGGTGCCCTTCTATGCCATCCAGGGCTCCCCGGTGTTCGAGTCGCCGTTGGGCCTGTTCTCGGCGGAGGAGGACGGCCCGATCCTGGAAGAGGACTACGGCATCCCCGCCCGCTATGTGCGCGGCATCATGTCCCCCTGGGCGGTGAAGCGTCTGCAGGAATACAAGGGCGACATCACCCAGTTCAAGGTGGTCAAGCTCTACCCCTCGATCCTGGAACAGGTCGCCATCGCCAAGACCGAGCCGGGCGACGAGAACAACCAGGACATTTCCTCGCTGGTGGGCAAGGTCGATATCCGTCAGTTGGAGCGCTTCGCCCAGCACGACGCGGATGCCTACAGCTATTCCGGCGCCCTGTGCCGTTCCAACCAGGGCATCATGGAATTCGTGGAGATGTTCAAGGCGCCGATCAAGGTGCTGCATCCCTTGCTGACCGCCACCCAGGAGGGCAATTACAACGGCACCGAGGGCCTCTCGGCCCTGCCGTTTCAGGGCATCATCCTCGCCCATTCCAATGAATCGGAGTGGCAGACCTTTCGCAACAACAAGAACAACGAGGCCTTTCTCGACCGCGTCTTCATCGTCAAGGTGCCTTACTGCCTGCGCGTCAGCGACGAGGTGCAGATCTACGCCAAGCTGCTGCGCAACAGCTCGCTCGCCGCCGCCCCCTGCGCCCCCGGGACCCTGGAGATGATGGCCCAGTTCTCGACCCTGACCCGCATCAAGGAGCCCGAGAATTCGAATATCTTCTCCAAGATGCGGGTCTATGACGGCGAGAACCTCAAGGACACCGATCCCAAGGCCAAGTCGGTGCATGAGTATCGCGACTACGCGGGCGTGGACGAGGGCATGACCGGGATCTCGACCCGCTTCGCCTTCAAGATCCTGTCCCAGGTATTCAACTTCGACCACACGGAGGTGGCGGCCAACCCGGTCCATCTGCTCTATGTGCTGGAGAAGCAGATCGCCCGCGAGCAACTGCCCCCCGAGACCCAGGAGCGCTACTTCAGCTATCTCAAGCAGTACCTGGCGCCGCGCTACGCGGAATTCATCGGCAAGGAGTTGCAGACCGCCTACCTGGAGTCCTACGCCGAGTATGGTCAGAACATCTTCGACCGCTACGTGACCTATGCCGACTACTGGATCCAGGATCAGGAATATCGTGATCCCGACACCGGCGAGATGATGAATCGCGGCGGCCTGAATGAAGAGCTGGAGAAGATCGAAAAGCCGGCCGGCATTTCCAACCCCAAGGACTTCCGCAACGAGATCGTCAACTTCGTGCTGCGGGCGCGCGCCAACAACGGCGGCGCCAATCCCCGCTGGACCAGCTACGAAAAGCTGCGCGTGGTGATCGAGAAAAAGATGTTCTCCAATACCGAGGAACTGCTGCCGGTCATTTCCTTCAATGCCAAGGCCTCGGTGGACGACCAAAAGAAGCACGATCAGTTCGTCGACCGTATGACCGACAAGGGCTACACCGCCAAGCAGGTGCGTCTGCTGTCGGAGTGGTACCTGCGGGTGCGCAAGGCGCAATAGGTGCGGCGCGGTCGGCGGGCGGTCCGGGCGCGGCGCAGCCGGCGTCCCGGCCCCCGCCCCGCGCGGCGGTGCGGATGACGCGCCCGACCTCGTCGGGCCAGCAGGCGGCGGAGCGGAATCACCCCATGTCCCATTTCATCGACAGGCGTCTGAACGGCAAGAACAAGAGTGCGGTCAACCGCGCGCGCTTCATCAAGCGCTATAAGACGCAGCTCAAGCGCGCGGTGGCCGACGCGGTGAACAAGCGCAGCATCACCGATATCGACTCCGGTGAGCAGGTGGGGATACCCTCGCGTGACATCTCCGAGCCGGTCTTCCACCACGGCCCCGGCGGTACCCGGGATATGGTCCATCCCGGTAACCGTGATTTCATGAGCGGGGACCAGATCGAGCGGCCGCCCGGGGGTGCGGGCGGCGGGTCCGGCCCGGGCAAGGCCGGGAAGGGCGGCAAGGGGGAGGACGAGTTCATCTTCGACCTCTCCCGCGAGGAGTTCATGGATCTGCTCTTCGACGACCTCGAACTGCCCAATCTGGTGCGCAATCAATTGCTCGGCAGCACCGAGTTCAAGACCATCCGCGCCGGTTACCGTACCGATGGGGCGCCGGCCAACATCGACGTGGTCCGCTCGCTGAAGGGTGCCATTGCGCGGCGCACGGCCTTGGGCGGTCCCTACCGCGCCCGCATCCGCGAGTTGGAAGAGGAGTTGGCGGCGCTGCTCGCCGCGGGGGCGGCCTTGGATGACGCCCGCGTCCTGGCCCTGCACGAGGAGATCGAGCGGCAGCGCGCGCGCATCGCGGCGCTGCCGTTCATCGATACCTTCGACCTGCGCTATCAGGGCTTCGTCAAGCAGCCCGAGCCGACCAGCAAGGCGGTGATGGTCTGCATCATGGACGTGTCCGGGTCCATGGACCAGGTGCGCAAGAACCTGGCCAAGCGGTTTTTCATCCTGCTGTACCTGTTCCTCAAGCGCAACTACGATCGCATCGAGGTGGTCTTCATCCGTCACCACACCGTGGCCCAGGAGGTCGACGAGCAGGAGTTCTTCTATTCCCGCGAGACCGGCGGGACCGTGGTCTCGAGCGCACTCGATCTGACCTATGAGGTGCTGCGCGAGCGTTATGATTCCAGCGTCTGGAATATCTATGCCGCCCAGGCCTCGGACGGCGACAACTGGGACTCCGACTCCGCGGTCTGCCGTGACCTGCTGGGCGCCAAGCTGTTGCCGCTGATGCGCTACTTTGCCTATGTCGAGATCACCCCACGCCAGCACCAGAGCCTCTGGTATGCCTACCAGGAAGTGGCCGCGACCCACCCGCATTTTGCGATGCGCGAGATCGCCGGGGCCGACGATATCTTTCCCGTGTTCCGGGATCTGTTCAAGAGGCAGGCGGCATGACCAGTCGAATCATCTCGGACTCCTCCGAGTGGACCTTTGCGTTGCTGGAGCGCTTCGATCGCGAGCTGGGCGCGCTCGCCCACAACGTCTACGGGCTGGACACCTACGCCAACCAGATCGAGGTGATCGGCTCCGAGCAGATGATCGACGCCTATTCCTCGGTCGGACTCCCCATCAACTATAATCACTGGTCGTTCGGCAAGCAGTTCGTCAGTACCGAGCAGACCTATCGTCGCGGCCAGATGGGGCTCGCCTACGAGATCGTGATCAACTCCGACCCCTGCATTGCCTATCTCATGGAAGAGAATACCCTGCCGATGCAGGCCCTGGTCATCGCGCACGCCTGTTACGGCCACAACAGTTTCTTCAAGGGCAACTACCTGTTCCGGGCCTGGACCAGCGCCGACGCGATCATCGATTACCTGGTGTTTGCCCGCAAGTATATCGCCAGTTGCGAGGAGCGCTATGGCGAGGCCGAGGTGGAGCTGCTGCTCGATTCCTGTCACGCCCTCATGAATCATGGGGTGGATCGCTACAAGCGGCCGGCCCCGCTTTCGCTCGCGGAGGAGCAGCGGCGCCAGGGCGAGCGCGCGGACTATCTCCAGTCCCAGGTCAACGACCTGTGGCGTACCATCCCGACCCATGACGTCGACGGGGCGGCGCAGGGTGACTCCCGGTGGCCCCCGGAGCCGCAGGAAAATCTGCTCTATTTCATCGAAAAGAACGCCCCGCTGCTGGAACCCTGGCAGCGCGAGATCGTGCGGATCGTGCGCAAGGTCAGCCAGTATTTCTATCCGCAGCGCCAGACCCAGGTGATGAACGAGGGGTGGGCGACCTTCTGGCATTTCACCCTGATCAATCGTCTCTACGACGAGGGCTTCGTCAGCGACGGGTTCATGCTGGAGTTTCTCCAATCCCATACCGGGGTGGTGTTTCAGCCGCCGTTCGACGCCCCCTACTACAACGGCATCAATCCCTATGCCCTGGGTTTCGCGATGATGCGCGACCTGCGGCGCATCTGTGAGTCGCCGACGGCGGAGGACCGCGAGTGGTTTCCGGACATCGCCGGCGGGGATTGGCTCAAGGTGCTGGATTTCGCGATGCGCAACTTCAAGGACGAGAGCTTCATCGCCCAATACCTGTCCCCGCACCTGATCAGGGAGTTGCACCTGTTCGCAGTGCGTGACGACGACCGGGAGGAGACCATCGCGGTCACCGCGATCCACGAGGAGCGCGGCTACCGGGCACTGCGTCAGTCCCTGGCGGAGCAGTACAATCTCGGCACCCGGGAGCCCAACATCCAGGTCTACAGTGTCGATCGGCGCGGTGATCGGTCGCTGCTGTTGCGCCATTTCCGGCACAACCGGCGTCCCCTGGCCGCGTCCGCCGACGAGGTGCTGCGCCATGTCCGGCGGCTGTGGGGGTTCACGGTGCGGATGGAGGCCGTCGACGAGCAGGGGCGCGTCCAATTGGTCGGCGAGGTATGACTTCACGGACCAGCCGAGATCCGGTTAGAATTGGGCGTCGGCGGACGCTCAGATCGTGGCGCCTTTTTTGAGTCTGAAGTCTTTGCGGGAGACGGAGATGGCTTGGTTTCGCTTCTTCGGGCAGCTGTTGCTCCCCCTCCTGCTGTCGCTGGGCCTCCCCCTGCGGTCGGCGGCGGGCAGCGATGCGGCCGCGGACCCCCTCCTGCGGGCGACGCTCGAGTCCATTCGCGACCTGGGGCCCGTGACGATCGGCGGCGTGCCGCTTGAATCCGGACGCTTCTTGGCGGAATTCTATGGCGCCCGCGGCTTCCGTCCGGCCTGGGACAGCGCGCAGCGGGTCGGGGCACTGCTGAGCGCGGTCGAGGAGTGCCCGGCCGATGGTCTCGACCCCGCCGATTACCACCTCGCCGTGCTGCGCCGACTCAGCAAGCCGGACGCGCTGCTGTCCATGACGGCGGCGCAGCGCCTGGGTGCGGACCTCCAGTTGAGCGACGCCCTGCTGCGCTACAGTTTTCACATCCGCTTCGGACGCCTGGACCCGGTCGCCGTCAATCGCGCCTGGAATCACCGCGGGGCCGTCCCCGCGCAGACCCTGATCGACTCCATGGAGCGCGTGGTGGCGGCCGAGGATACCAGGTCCGCGCTGGGTGAACTCGCCCATCAGCCCTTTTTTTACAACAATCTGAAGCGGGCTCTGCGCGAGCATGGCGGCCCCGCCGACCCGTTGCGCACCCTGGCGCCGATCCCCGCGGGGCGCAGACTGGTGCAGGGCAACCGCGACCCGCGGGTGGTTTCCGTGCGAGAGCACCTGCGTGCCCACGGCGAGTACGGGCCGACGGCGCCGGATGCCCCGGACCTGTTCGACGCGGAACTGCGCGAGGCCCTGATGAGGTTCCAGCGGCGTTTTGCCCTGCCCGCGGATGGGGCCCTGGGCGCGGGCGCGGTGGCCGCGCTCAACCAACCGCTCGGCGGCGGCAAGGTCGAGCAGATCCGGATGAACCTGGAACGGATGCGCTGGCTCTACGACGAACTGCCCGGCGACTATGTATTCGTCGACGTCGGGGGCTTCATGGCGCATGTGGTGCGCGCCGGCCAGATCGATTGGAGTACGCGCGTCGTCGTCGGTACCCGGGAGGCGCAGACGCCGAGCTTCCGGGACGAGATGGAACATGTGGTGTTCAATCCGACCTGGACCGTGCCCCCGTCGATCCAGAAAAAGATGCGTGGCGTTTCATCGAAATTCAGGGTCTTGGACCGGCGCACCGGGCGGGCGGCGGGTGGTGCGAATGTCGCCGATTACCGGCGGGTCAGCATCGTCCAGCCGCCCGGCCCGAGCAACGCCCTGGGGCGCGTCAAGTTCATCTTTCCGAACGACCAGGCGGTCTATCTGCACGACACCCAGAGCAAGGGACTCTTCAGCCAGTCGGTACGCGCCTACAGCCATGGCTGCGTGCGGGTGCAGAATCCCCTGAAACTGGCCGAGGTGATCCTGAATCTGAAGCGCCCGGCGTGGGACCAGCACGAAATCGGCCGCGTGGTGGCCTCCAACAAGACCCGCTACGTCCCGCTCGAGGATCGGCTCCCGGTGCTGCTTTATTACCTGACCGCCAAGGCGGATGAGAACGGCAGGCTCGAGTTCCGTCCCGACATCTATGGGCGTGACCCGGCCCTGCGTCGCGCCCTCAATGGTCCGCCGAGTGAACTGCGGATCGGCTTCACCGCGCCGTTGCCCCTGGTGGATCCGGAGGCGGTGCAGACCGCTGGTCCGGAGCGGCCCGCGGTGCGGCCCGCCGGGACCCAAGCGCCCGCGCCGGTCCCCGCGAACCAACCGGCACCGCCCGCTGGTCCTGGCCCGGGTGTCACCCTGACCCAGGGCGCGCGCCCCGCACGGGACCTGTCCCTCGACCTGCCCCCCGCGCCCGTGTCGAGCATCCCTGAGATCGGTGCGCCGCCCACCCGCCTCTAGTACCGCGCGATGCAAGTGCCCGGACCATTGACCGCGCCGCTGCCGTCGGGGGCACCGTGCGCACCCTGGCGCCCTCCGAGACCCTGACTGCACCGCTCGGGCGCACCCTCTCTCAAGGTGCGCGCGGCGCACCCTACGCCAATGTTCCGAGCCATTGCGCCTGCTGTCCACAGCCTCATCGGCCGCGGCCCGCGGCGCCGGCGCTTCTGCCTTGAGCCTCCTCACAGTGCAGTGAAAACCTGATCCCGCTCACGGATCAGCCGTCACTCCTGCCTTGACAACGCCTGGGCATCGACTCCGTCACACTGCCCGGCTGGCCGCCCTGGTATAGGTCTAGCGGTTCGTGTCGATTTCTTAACATCCCTCTGTGTGCCCGCGCTCCCCGGGCTGGCGACACGACCCCGGGGTATCTCAAGCGCGGTTCGTCTCCGACCCGCGAAGGGGGCAAGACCATGAATCGGAACCGTACCATGACGCGCAACTTCGGCCATTTCTTCCTGCTGCTGTTACTGAAGCTCCTGATGCCCTTCGGCTGCGCCCAGGCCGACGACACCAATTCCAAGACCAGCGGTCCGCTCAAGCAGGTGGTCCAGCCGGACCAGGACTTCGGCTTCAGTGCCGAACAGGAACTCTGGGTGGAGATCAGCGTGAACGATCTGGAAGGGGCCCCAGCGGGGATGCGCACCGTGGAGGTCCTGGAGCCGGTCGCTGGCCTGGACGGCGAGTACCGGGTGATCGACCGCGGCCTGACCGACGACTGGGGCAATTTCGACCGCAAGATCCAGGTCCCAAGCTCGGTGAAGAACCTCATGATCCGGGTCGGCGTACTGGGGATCGACAATGCCGCCCTGGTGCCGGTCGACGCCACCCACACCCTTCACCACGAGTTCGGTTGATCGGTAAGCAACGAGTCAAGAGCAAGTGAGTCATTCCTAAGCGGCAACGGTACACACCAAATGAAGAGCCTCTATCACGCACCGACCCGCCCCGCCGTCCTCGCGGCGGTCTGCGCCGCGACCCTGTCCGCCGCCGCGCCGGCGGGGGCGGTCCACTATCGCTTCCTGTTCGGAAACGGCGTCGGTCCGGCCGTCTTTCAGGCCAATTACGATGGCCAGGGGATTCCGAAAACGATGGACCTGACCCAGCAGCCGGTCCGGGCCGAGCTGATGGATCGCATCAACCTGACGCTGCCCGAGCGCAAAGACGTCCGGGTCAGCGGGGCCACTGCCCTGATCGCCGACAGCGAGTCCTCCACCCTGAACCTCCTGAAGGACGCGGACATCTGGGTGACCTTCCTGCATGAGGGTGCCGGATACCGCAACGCCTTCGGCTTTTACCAGTACCCCGCCGCCGGCCCGCCCAGCGACCGGGATGCCGTCGACTATGTGGTGGTGTGGCCCAACGCCTCCTATTCCACCAGCGGCGGCAATGCCCGCGGGCTCAAGACCGGCCAGCAGGTCTTCCTCGGACGCTTCACGGCCGGGACCAAGATCGGGTTCTTTCTGATGGCCGACGGTTTCGATGGGACCAACGGGGTGTTCGAGCGCTATCCAGGCTGGGTCTGGCACAGTCTGCAGAACCTCAACATGGAAACCGACCCCCTGTTGCGGCCGCACGTCATCATGCTGCGTGACGAGACCAATCAGCAGCTGATCCTGGGTTTCGAGGACATCAACCGGCAGAGCACGGGTTGTGATCAGGACTTCAACGACGTGCTGTTCAGTATCCAGGCCAATCCCTATGAGGCGATCGCCACGGAGAAGATCGGCGAGTTGGTCGACCCCAACGACAGCGACAAGGACGGGGTGATGAACTCGGACGACGACTACCCGCAGGACCCGTTGCGGGCCCTGCGGGTGACCTACCCCAGCGACAAGACCCGCGCCCAGTTGGCCTTCGAGGACCTCTGGCCCATGGAGGGCGACTACGATATGAATGACCTGGTGTTTGCCTACACCCTTACCGAAGTGCGCGATGCCGCCGGCAATATCAAGGACGTGGAGGGTAACTTCCAGGTCAAGGCGCGCGGGTCGGCCTATTCCCACGGATTCGGGATCAACTTCCCCAAACTGTTGCCCGCGGACCTGGAGAGCGCCAGCCTGTGGGTCGATGAGCAGGCCGGTGCGCCGCTGCTGAGCGAGCCGGGCCAGCACAGCCTGACCCTGGTGCTGCTCGACGACAGTAAGAAGATCGCCAACAGCAATCCGGGCAGCCGTACCTGTTACACGGTCAAGTTCAACGCGGACCGTAACTGCCCCGAGGTCAAGGGGCCGACCATCCACCTGCGCGCCACCTTCAAGGACGCACTCACCCGCGACACGCTCGGTTCCGCCCCCTACAACCCCTTCATCTACATCACCGGCGACCGGTTGCGGGAGACCCATCTGGCCGATCACCCGCCGACCGATAAGTACAAGGGCTGGCTCTTCGGCTGGGGGCAGGAGGGCAGCGACCCGGCCATCGGCCGCTATTACAAGACCAAGGGCGGGCTGCCCTGGGCGATCAACCTGCCGCTGGAGTGGCAGCAGCCCCTGGAAAAGCGCCCGGTCAATGCGTGTTATCCGGCCTTCGTGAGCTGGGTCAACAGCAGTGGCGCCGAGGATGCGGACTGGTACCGGCATCCGGTGGCCGGTTGCGTCTTCCCCGATCCGCCGCCGCAGTGACCTGGTCCCGCGCACAACCCCCGGCCGGTGCCCGGGGGTGAAGGAGCGGGACCCGGCGGGGTTCGTCCACAAGCCTGTTGGCCTTTGCGGCTCCGGCCTCAGGGTTTAGGATGCAGGATTGCGCGCGGGGCCGGCAGGCACCGGTCCCGCGAGCCAATCCGGCGAGCCGAGTAACCCAATGACAGCGATCCACCGCTGGCCCAGCCCATCCCGCTGGGCCGCCTACGCTCTGGCACTGGCCGCGACCTTGGCGGTCCTGCTGGTGCGGGCGCAGTTGACCTCGTTGATGGCCCACCGTCCGCTCATCATCCTGTTCGTCCTGCCCATCACACTGAGTGCCGTCTTGGGCGGGGTAGGTCCCGGCCTCATGGCGACCCTGGTGGCCGCTATCGGGGCTGACCTGCTGATCTTTGAACCCGCCGGCTTCGGGATCAGCGCCCCCATCGATACGGTCCAGTTGGGGCTGCTGGTCGCCGTCGGGGTGCTGATCAGCGTGCTGACCGAGGGTCTGCATCGCGCCCGTCGGCGGGCGGAGGACGCGCGGGCGCTGGCCGCCTACGGGTTACTGCTGCGCGTGCTGAGCGAACGACTGGAGCGCGCGCAGCGCCAGGCGCAGGAGGGGCAGGCACTCCAATCGGCGATCCTGACCAGCGTCGGTGACGCCGTCATCGCCACGGACCAGCAGGGCCGGGTGACCTCGCTCAACGCCCGGGCCGAACAGTTGACGGGCTGGTGCGACGCGGAGGCGGTGGGACGCCCGCTCCCGGACGTCCTCCGGATTCTGCATGGGCAGACCCGTGCGCCTATCTTTGACCCCGCACGGCAGATACTTGCCACCGGTGAGCGTGTGGGGCTTGACGCCGATGCCCTTCTGATCGCCCGGGACTCTCGGGAACGGCCCATCCAGGGTAGCGGGGCACCCGTGCGCTTGGGGGAGGGTAGCCCCCTGGGCGTGGTGCTGGTGTTTCGCGATGCCACGGCGGCGGGCCCGCGTTGAGCGCGCCGCGGCGAGCGCCTGGCGCATCGCCATATCGATGGCGTTGGCGCCGATGCTCGGGTGCAGCTTCATGATTTCGAATTCCGCGCTGGTGAGGCGGCCTGGTTTCAGCAGATTCTCGCTCAGGCGTCGCGCCACCTCGCGCTCCAACCGTCGAGCAGGATCAGGTCGGGCGCCTGGCCGGCGGTCGCGCGCAGCGCCCGCGCGCCCGAGTTGGCCGCGCGCACGCGGTCCAGCGGCAGCAGCAACTCACCGAGCAGCGTCAGGTTTTGCGGGGTGTCATCGACGATCAGGATGGCCTGCCTCAGGGCCGGGTCGGGCGCCGGCTCATCCCCAGCGCGCGCGCTCATGGCCTGCCTGCTATGCTGGCGGGCGCCGTCCGGGAGGCCTCGGCGTCCGCTGGATCGGTGGTCGATGGGGGCAGCGTGGCCCGGGACCGGTTGGGGTCGCGGGTGCGCCCCGAAAATTTTTTGGTGCAAGGCCGGTGCGACTGTTACATAGTGCCCGGCATACTTGCGTACCACAAACAAGAAGAGGGGACACTATCATGATGTTTCAGGTTCGCATCCATGGCCGCGGGGGCCAAGGCTGCGTTACAGGCGCGGAGATGCTGTCCATCGCCGCCTTTCTCGAAGGTAAGCACGCCCAGGCGTTTCCGAGCTTCGGCTCCGAGCGCACCGGCGCGCCCGTGGTGGCATTCTGCCGCATCTCCGACCGGGAAATCCGGTTGCGTGAGCCCATCATGCAGCCCGACGGGCTCATCATCCAGGACCCGACCCTGCTCCACCAGGTGGATGTCTTCAGTGGGTTGCGCCCGGACGGCTTCGTCCTCATCAACTCCAAGAAGAATTTCGACGACCTCGACATCAGTGAGCGCTTTCCGGGCTGGCACCACGCGCACCTGTGCACGGTCCCGGCCACCGAGATCGCCATGGAGCACATCGGGCGTCCGCTGCCAAATGCCATCCTGCTCGCCGGCTTCGCGGCCATGAGCGGGGCCGTCTCGCTGGACTCCGTCCACGCGGCGATCAGGGACAAATTCTCCGGCAAGGTGGCGTCCGGCAACATCTCTGCCGCCAGTGCGGCCTACGATTTCGTGAAAAAAGAGAAGGAGGATTACGACCGTGCTGACGCAATGTGAAGGCTCCCACGCGGTCGCCGCGACCGTGGCCCTGTGCCGGCCCGAGGTGATCTGCGCCTACCCGATCTCACCCCAGACCCACATCGTCGAGGGCCTGAGCGAGATGGTGCGTGACGGGACCCTGCAACACTGCGAGTTCATCAACGTCGAGTCGGAGTTCGCCGCCATGTCGGTCGCCATCGGCTCCTCGGCCACCGGTGCCCGCTCCTACACCGCCACCGCGAGCCAGGGCCTGCTGTTCATGGCCGAGGCGGTGTGGAATGCCTCCGGGCTCGGCCTGCCGATCGTGATGACGCTCGCCAACCGCGCCATCGGCGCCCCGATCAACATCTGGAACGACCACACCGACGCGATGTCCATGCGCGATGCGGGCTGGCTCCAGCTCTTTGCCGAGAACAACCAGGAGGCGGCCGACCTGCACATCCAGGCCTTCCGTCTGGCCGAGGAGCTCTCGCTGCCGATCATGGTGTGCATGGATGGCTTCATCCTCACCCATGCCTACGAGGGCGTGGACATCCCCACCCAGGCGCAGGTGGACGCCTATCTGCCGCCTTACGAGCCGCGGCAGGTGCTCGACCCGAGTGATCCGGTCTCCATCGGGGCCATGGTCGGCCCGGAGGCCTTCACCGAGGTGCGCTATCTGGCGCACGCCAAGCAGATGCAGGCACTGGAGCTGATCCCGCAGTTGGCCGAGGAGTTCCAGGCGCAGTTCGGGCGTGATTCGGGCGGGCTCATCCGCACCTATCGCACCGAGGACGCGCAGACCGTGGTGGTGGCCCTGGGCTCGGTCCTGGGTACCATCAAGGACACCATCGACGACCTGCGCGAGGAAGGACACAAGATCGGCGTGCTCGGCATCACCTCCTTCCGGCCCTTCCCGACCGCCGCGATCGGCGAGGCGGTGAGGTATTGCGAGCGCGTGGTGGTCGTGGAGAAGAGCTTTGCGGTAGGCGTCGGCGGCATCGTCTCGCGCGATGTGCGCACCGCGATGCGCGAGCATCCGCACCCGATCTATGCGGTGATCGCCGGGCTCGGCGGGCGGGCCATCACCAAGGACTCGCTGCACCAGCTCTTCCTCACGGCGATGGACGACAAGCTCGAGGCACTGACCTTCCTCGATCTGGACTGGAACGCGGTGAACCGTGAGCTCGAGCGCGAGCGCACCACCCGCCGCTCCGGCCCGATCGCCGAAAACCTGCTGCGCGACCTGGGTGTCGTGGCAGCCCGCGTCGGTTGAGTGAGGCACCCACCATGACAGCGACCACCGTCAAGTTTTACCAGACCGGCACCCACACCGTCGGCAACCGTCTGCTCGACCCTGAACACCGCTCCGTGCAGGCGGACATGCGGCGCACCAACTCGCTCAACTCCGGCCACCGCGCCTGTCAGGGGTGCGGCGAGGCGCTCGGGGCGCGCTACGCGATCGACGCCGCCATGCAGGCGACCGACAACCAGTTGATCGCGGCCAACGCGACCGGCTGTCTGGAGGTCTTCTCGACCCCCTATCCCGAGACCTCCTGGCAGATCCCCTGGATCCACTCGCTGTTCGGCAATACCGCGGCGGTCGCCACCGGGATCGCCGCGGCGCTGCGGGTGAAGGGGCGCACCGAGGTGCGCGTGGTCGCCCAGGGCGGCGACGGCGGCACCACCGACATCGGCTTCGGCTGCCTGTCGGGCATGTTCGAGCGCAACGACGACGTGCTCTATATCTGCTACGACAACGAGGCCTACATGAACACCGGGGTGCAGCGCTCCTCGGCGACGCCGGGTGCCGCACGGACCGCCACCACGCCCGCGGTCGGCGAGGCCCCCGGTAACGTCTTCGGTCAGGGCAAGAGCCTGCCGCTGATCGCCATGGCCCATGAGATCCCCTATGTGGCCACCGCCATCGTGTCGGAACTGCGCGACCTGGAGGCCAAGGTCAAGCGCGCCATGGAGATCCGCGGCGCCCGCTATATCCACATCTTCGTGCCCTGTCCGCTGGGCTGGGGCACCGCCTCCAATCAGACCATTCACATCGCGCGCCTGGCCAAGGAGACCGGCATCTTCCCGGTGATCGCGGCCGAGCATGGCGAACTGACCAAGGTGTCCAAGATCCGCAAGCAGTTGCCGGTCGAGGACTATCTGAAGCCGCAGCGGCGCTTTGCGCATCTGTTCTCCCCGACGCCCAATCTCGCGGCCATCGCGCATGTTCAGGCGCTCGCGGACCGCAACATCCGGCGCTTCGGTCTCGTCGATGCCGCCCCGGTCGCCGCTGCCGGCGCAGGAGACAAGTGATGGAAAAGCCCTTTGCAATCACGCTTGATGTCGGGTCTTCGCTCGCCAACAAGACCGGGAGTTGGCGCACCTACCGCCCGCTCTATGTCGACCGGCTGCCCCCGTGCAACAACGCCTGCCCCGCCGGCGAGAACATCCAGGGGTGGCTCTATCACGCCGAGTCCGGCGACTACGAGCAGGCGTGGCGCGTCCTCACCCAGGACAACCCCATGCCCGCCGTGATGGGCCGGG
>Ga0247840_10006815_pt1 | contig 16202 bp, 14 predicted proteins | sample LaCruzMarch2015__FD_192404 | JGI IMG/M metagenome (GOLD analysis project Ga0247840, IMG submission 192404) | Freshwater microbial communities from meromictic Lake La Cruz, Castile-La Mancha, Spain - LaCruzMarch2015_17m | ecosystem: Environmental > Aquatic > Freshwater > Lake | place: Spain... | reverse complement strand
GTTTCAATCCACGCCCCCGCGCGGGGGGCGACCTGGTATGTTTTACCACCCATCGGCGCGGTGCCCAGTTTCAATCCACGCCCCCGCGCGGGGGGCGACAGGCTAGTGGACTCCTCTGTATCCTCCATGCCAGGTTTCAATCCACGCCCCCGCGCGGGGGGCGACGGCTTGCGCCGACGGATCGATCCCGTCGTCCCGGTGGTTTCAATCCACGCCCCCGCGCGGGGGGCGACGCAAGACACAAGCCTTTTATATATCCGAATTTTTGTTTCAATCCACGCCCCCGCGCGGGGGGCGACGGGTTTGACCAAACCAGGAGCGCGCAACCATGGGTTTCAATCCACGCCCCCGCGCGGGGGGCGACGAGGTACACTTTGTCCAGCCACGGATTTCAGGCGTGTTTCAATCCACGCCCCCGCGCGGGGGGCGACTAGGCCCAAGGGGATGGAGACGGGCGCGGAGTTTGAGTTTCAATCCACGCCCCCGCGCGGGGGGCGACGAGGCGAAAATAAAGCGCGTGACAACGACAAAAGAGTTTCAATCCACGCCCCCGCGCGGGGGGCGACCACCGAGGATGCGCCAGTTGATTCTTTCGACGAGGTTTCAATCCACGCCCCCGCGCGGGGGGCGACGCGTGGTCATTATTCGGCTCCTTGGACGTGGCGTGTTTCAATCCACGCCCCCGCGCGGGGGGCGACGAATGGGACACGGTCATCGGCGCCGGCCTGAACGTTTCAATCCACGCCCCCGCGCGGGGGGCGACCCGCGACTGTCCGGCCTGGCTGGACGCGTCCACCGTTTCAATCCACGCCCCCGCGCGGGGGGCGACGAAGAGGCCGCGCCCGAGTTGGCACGGATCGCGGAGTTTCAATCCACGCCCCCGCGCGGGGGGCGACAAAAGTACCTATTACGTTATACTACAACAAGGAAGTTTCAATCCACGCCCCCGCGCGGGGGGCGACCTGTCAGCTTGAGAATTGCGCCGCTGACATCGCCGTTTCAATCCACGCCCCCGCGCGGGGGGCGACCTGTCAGCTTGAGAATTGCGCCGCTGACATCGCCGTTTCAATCCACGCCCCCGCGCGGGGGGCGACAGCGTCCTCACTCTCGTGCATGAGCGGATTAGTAGTTTCAATCCACGCCCCCGCGCGGGGGGCGACATCAGCCTTCCAAAGTTTGTATGCCGTGGTATCCAGTTTCAATCCACGCCCCCGCGCGGGGGGCGACTCACGCAGTCGCGAAACAAAGGCCTTTGTCTCGCTGTTTCAATCCACGCCCCCGCGCGGGGGGCGACGATCAATCTTGGTGACACTTCCGCAATCCCATTTGTTTCAATCCACGCCCCCGCGCGGGGGGCGACCGCGGCAGTCTACCCGCAAGGACTCCAGACGTTTGTTTCAATCCACGCCCCCGCGCGGGGGGCGACGCGCTTGTAGGGCGCGCCGCTGTAGCTGTCGTACAGTTTCAATCCACGCCCCCGCGCGGGGGGCGACAGGCAACCAGAGCTTCCACGTTACCCTGGATGATGTTTCAATCCACGCCCCCGCGCGGGGGGCGACTCCGGCCATAGGCCGCGATAATCTTGTCGAGAATGTTTCAATCCACGCCCCCGCGCGGGGGGCGACATCGAACTTGTTGAAGTCGTTGCTGATAAGCGAGGTTTCAATCCACGCCCCCGCGCGGGGGGCGACGGCAGCCAGGGCTGCTGAGGCGCTGGCCAAGAGTGTTTCAATCCACGCCCCCGCGCGGGGGGCGACTTGCCAACGAGCTGCAAAACGAGCCCCTTGACCCCGTTTCAATCCACGCCCCCGCGCGGGGGGCGACGCTAGCATGTCTCTGTCTCCTTTGGTTCTAGAAAGTTTCAATCCACGCCCCCGCGCGGGGGGCGACGTTCGTCTTCGCGTTGCTTGATAAGGGCCTGCACGTTTCAATCCACGCCCCCGCGCGGGGGGCGACGCATTATTTTGCTCAGGTAACCGCTCGGATCGGCGTTTCAATCCACGCCCCCGCGCGGGGGGCGACATATCCAGGTCATTAACCAAGCGCTGGACAATGCGTTTCAATCCACGCCCCCGCGCGGGGGGCGACCTACGTGACCAGCACTTTGGTGACTCCTTGGGCCGTTTCAATCCACGCCCCCGCGCGGGGGGCGACGAAGTGCTAGCAGACGTTGAGTATCAAAACGAAGTTTCAATCCACGCCCCCGCGCGGGGGGCGACCCAACCCGCAACGTCTGCACTGCGGACTTGGTGGTTTCAATCCACGCCCCCGCGCGGGGGGCGACCCAACCCGCAACGTCTGCACTGCGGACTTGGTGGTTTCAATCCACGCCCCCGCGCGGGGGGCGACACCAGAATGGCTATTGTCTCTAGTTTTGACAAAGTTTCAATCCACGCCCCCGCGCGGGGGGCGACCTTCACGGCGCGATGGGGCGTCATCTATCTCGCAGCGTTTCAATCCACGCCCCCGCGCGGGGGGCGACCACTTAGGGAATAATCCTGAACGGCAGTGGCATGTTTCAATCCACGCCCCCGCGCGGGGGGCGACGATGGTGGAGCAGTGACAGTATGAACGCAACAAGGTTTCAATCCACGCCCCCGCGCGGGGGGCGACCGCCCGCCGAAACGGTGGTCGCGCCTCCTGCTGAGTTTCAATCCACGCCCCCGCGCGGGGGGCGACTTATGACCTCTCCAAAATGGCAAGCTCAGGAGACGTTTCAATCCACGCCCCCGCGCGGGGGGCGACTCGCCAATTCCGGCAATGTCGGGATGACCCGGAGGTTTCAATCCACGCCCCCGCGCGGGGGGCGACGTTTGGCAAGCAGGTCGTGTTCGTCAACTCCATGGTTTCAATCCACGCCCCCGCGCGGGGGGCGACGACACGCCGTGGTCTTCGCAAACGATATATTTGTTTCAATCCACGCCCCCGCGCGGGGGGCGACAGTAACGGATGGCGACAAGGAAACTCGAGCTCGGTTTCAATCCACGCCCCCGCGCGGGGGGCGACTGATGGTGGAGCAGTGACAGTATGAACGCAACAAGGTTTCAATCCACGCCCCCGCGCGGGGGGCGACGCGTTATCGCGACGATTGAAAAGCGGCTGGCCGGTTTCAATCCACGCCCCCGCGCGGGGGGCGACTCCTGCACACGCGAAAGCCACCTATACCGGCCATAGTTTCAATCCACGCCCCCGCGCGGGGGGCGACTCAGTCGCGACCGACGAGAGCTACACGAGCAAGGTTTCAATCCACGCCCCCGCGCGGGGGGCGACCTTACCTGGGGCGGAGACTGGGAAGGCAAGTGGGTTTCAATCCACGCCCCCGCGCGGGGGGCGACATGCAGGTATGACTTATGGTGATGGGTCTGGCATGTTTCAATCCACGCCCCCGCGCGGGGGGCGACTGGATCAAGCGTTTTTCGACTCCACCGCGTTTCGTTTCAATCCACGCCCCCGCGCGGGGGGCGACAAGAAAGTTTGGAACGATTGCACGACAGGCAAGTTTCAATCCACGCCCCCGCGCGGGGGGCGACCCCTGTTTTGCTCTGAGCCTGAGTCGGAAAAAGAGTTTCAATCCACGCCCCCGCGCGGGGGGCGACGGTCACTTGCGGCCATCGCGGAAGGGCAGAGCAAGTTTCAATCCACGCCCCCGCGCGGGGGGCGACGAACAGTTATCAGCAATGATTGAAATGGTGCCTGCTGGTTTCAATCCACGCCCCCGCGCGGGGGGCGACGCCAGCGCAAAAGAAGCAAGCTCTGGCTCTGGCGGTTTCAATCCACGCCCCCGCGCGGGGGGCGACCAACGAAACCTATTCACAGTCTTGACTTTTTTGCAGTTTCAATCCACGCCCCCGCGCGGGGGGCGACCCCCGCGAATGACCGCAACTGGGGCATAGACGCGTTTCAATCCACGCCCCCGCGCGGGGGGCGACGTCAGCCGTGCCTTGACTATCGATCCAGCGGGAAGTTTCAATCCACGCCCCCGCGCGGGGGGCGACTTCCTTCGCGAGCTTGTAGATGTCCTTGTACGGGAGTTTCAATCCACGCCCCCGCGCGGGGGGCGACACGGCAGCGATGGACTTCGTTATCGAAATGCCCGTTTCAATCCACGCCCCCGCGCGGGGGGCGACATTCGCGACCATCGCCTCGACCTCGGTGTCGAAAGTTTCAATCCACGCCCCCGCGCGGGGGGCGACAATGTCGCGGACGGTATCCGCCTGAGCAGGCTTGTTTCAATCCACGCCCCCGCGCGGGGGGCGACAAAAATCCCGCTCTTTCGATGTCCCATGGGGCGAGTTTCAATCCACGCCCCCGCGCGGGGGGCGACTGTCAAGCGGCCTGAGATTTTGGACGTTGGCGAGGTTTCAATCCACGCCCCCGCGCGGGGGGCGACCTTCGTCTTTGCGACCTCGTACTTTATCAGCCAAGTTTCAATCCACGCCCCCGCGCGGGGGGCGACCTCTTTCCCCAATTGCAATAGCACTTTGTTCAATTCGTTTCAATCCACGCCCCCGCGCGGGGGGCGACGGTAGCTCCAGCGAAAAGTCTACTGATCGTCTTCGTTTCAATCCACGCCCCCGCGCGGGGGGCGACGATTGCGAGCAGAGACTGCTGCACGAATTCGAGTTTCAATCCACGCCCCCGCGCGGGGGGCGACCGCGTGGCCATTGAGATAGAGCGTTTTTTCGGTTGTTTCAATCCACGCCCCCGCGCGGGGGGCGACGAAGGCGTCGAGCCAGCACTGTTGGACAAAAAACGTTTCAATCCACGCCCCCGCGCGGGGGGCGACTTACTGAGGTCAGCAGGCGCGTGACCCGATAACCGGTTTCAATCCACGCCCCCGCGCGGGGGGCGACATGTCATTTGCGCTGCCAAGGCCAGCATGCAGAGGTTTCAATCCACGCCCCCGCGCGGGGGGCGACAGGTACTTGCGGATGCGCTCAAGACCGTTGACGCGTTTCAATCCACGCCCCCGCGCGGGGGGCGACGCGCGGCGCATATTCAGCCCGTGGCTTTCCACTGTGTTTCAATCCACGCCCCCGCGCGGGGGGCGACAATCCACTACCAGCTTTCGTACCACCGAGCGAGTTTCAATCCACGCCCCCGCGCGGGGGGCGACGCGCTTACGGAGTCACCCGCTCCCACACCGACAACGTTTCAATCCACGCCCCCGCGCGGGGGGCGACCCATTTCCCGACTGTCAAAGATATCTGGAGCCTGTTTCAATCCACGCCCCCGCGCGGGGGGCGACGTAGAACATAAGACGCTCTAAGGTGCAAAAATGGTTTCAATCCACGCCCCCGCGCGGGGGGCGACGTTCCTTGACCTCGGATCAAACGTCACTGTTACAGTTTCAATCCACGCCCCCGCGCGGGGGGCGACAGTTCCCCCCTACGGGGGGGAGTGTGAGTGGGAACGTTTCAATCCACGCCCCCGCGCGGGGGGCGACGCTGCTTGTGCGCTGAGCCTGAGCCGGAAAAAGAGTTTCAATCCACGCCCCCGCGCGGGGGGCGACGTCTCGTTCGTGCTGCTTCTGCTCGCGGTAGGTGTTTCAATCCACGCCCCCGCGCGGGGGGCGACGTCCGCAGTTTCGGGTTTTCGTAATGCTTCAAGGTTTCAATCCACGCCCCCGCGCGGGGGGCGACGCCAGACCCCAAGCTGCTCGCGTTTGTTGATTAAGTTTCAATCCACGCCCCCGCGCGGGGGGCGACAGCGATAGCTGGCCGCGTGGTCTGGTTAGGTAAGGTTTCAATCCACGCCCCCGCGCGGGGGGCGACTTCCGGATCAGATACTCTGTACGAAACAGCATTGTTTCAATCCACGCCCCCGCGCGGGGGGCGACATGAGTAAAGAATACATCTGCACTGCGAGGGGAGGTTTCAATCCACGCCCCCGCGCGGGGGGCGACGTAGACAAGTTGGCAGACCGGGATGTTTGCGACGGTTTCAATCCACGCCCCCGCGCGGGGGGCGACCGGCTGGGTAACGCAATCATGGGTGCTAGACGTTGTTTCAATCCACGCCCCCGCGCGGGGGGCGACGGCAACGGGTGAAGGCGGTGACCGGCTGATCATCGTTTCAATCCACGCCCCCGCGCGGGGGGCGACATGACCGTTCAAGAACTGGAGGCGTTGAAACAGTTTCAATCCACGCCCCCGCGCGGGGGGCGACCAGCAAACGAGCGTAAAAGCCTTGGATATTTCAGGTTTCAATCCACGCCCCCGCGCGGGGGGCGACGGCCGGAGCGCTACAACGAGGCGGACCTAGCGCGTTTCAATCCACGCCCCCGCGCGCGGGGCGACGACGGAGTTGTCAAATATTGCGGCTTTGTTCCGTGTTTCAATCCACGCCCCCGCGCGGGGGGCGACGTGGTAGCTCCAGCGAAAAGTCTACTGATCGTCTTCGTTTCAATCCACGCCCCCGCGCGGGGGGCGACTGCGCCAACTGGAGCAGTTGGGCCGCTGAACAAAGTTTCAATCCACGCCCCCGCGCGGGGGGCGACCCGTGCGAAAAGTGCCTATGTTTGACGATGACATGTTTCAATCCACGCCCCCGCGCGGGGGGCGACTGTAATTCAGACAATATCGTCTCACTCACTTCTTGTTTCAATCCACGCCCCCGCGCGGGGGGCGACGTCGGCCTTGACGTGCAGACAAAACAGCTAAGTTGTTTCAATCCACGCCCCCGCGCGGGGGGCGACTCTGATGCTCACGCTCGGAGCCTGGGGTTCAAAGTTTCAATCCACGCCCCCGCGCGGGGGGCGACGATTTCAAGCGCGCGTTCAATGATATTTTTCCACGTTTCAATCCACGCCCCCGCGCGGGGGGCGACTCATCGAACCAAAGACGCTCTAGGTACAAAAATGGTTTCAATCCACGCCCCCGCGCGGGGGGCGACATTGTAAGTCGTCTCACCAAATTGCCGCGAGCGAGTTTCAATCCACGCCCCCGCGCGGGGGGCGACGCACGGTCTTGAAAGTCCCGATACCGAACAAATTGTTTCAATCCACGCCCCCGCGCGGGGGGCGACTGTGGTTGATATTGCGCCCGTCGTTCCTGGCTTTTCAAGGCAGTTTCCGCGAAGCGGGCGCGGGCTGGCTATGAATTGAGAACATGAATCGACAGCTGCACAGTAACAACCTAAAATCATGACACATTCTCTTTGCGCGAACCCCCTGGGGTTTTCATGGGTGCTTGGGGTTCGCGCGGGCTTAAATGATGAGCGGTTCGTCAGGGTCAAGGGACGGTTTGGCGCCTACATGCTCCACGCGGTGACGCCAATTCGATCCCAGGAAGTAAAACCGCAAACTGTCCTTCTCAGGGTCCATTTCCCCCAACAAACGATGACGCAGCCGCGTCCACTGCGCGGGATCCACTACGCACTCGAACACTGAATACTGCACGCGCTGCCCGAAATCCTGACACGCCTTGGCTATGCGCCGCAACCGACGCCGGCCTGCCGTGTCCTCGGTCTTCACATCATAACTCACAAGAACAAACATATGCGCCCCTATCGCCAAAGAAACGGCGGATAACCGTCCAAATCACCACGCAAATGACGCGACAATAACAAGGCCTGAAGATAAGGCATCAATCCCAACGGCGCCTTTTCCTTGAGAAACGGATGCAGCATCTCCTCCTGTTTTCGCGTCTGATACGCAACAAGCAAAGCCTTGCGCGTTTCGTCGTCCATACGCACCGCGCCGTTTTCCTCCACGCGAAAGCCCTTCGCACGCACCTGGCCCATATTCACCAGCGAAAGCGCTAGCCGGTCTGCGAGCACGGGCCGGAACTCCTCCATGAGATCGAGCGCCAAACCTGGACGACCGGGCCGGTCGCGGTGCAGAAAACCCACGGCCGGGTCGAGCCCCACGGTCTCCAAGGCGCCACGCACGTCATGCGCGAGCAGGGTGTACAGAAAAGAAAGCAGGCAGTTGATGCGGTCCAACGGCGGCCGACGGCTGCGACCGGTAAACGCGAACGCGTCCTTCTGCCCGGTGATGAGATGGTCGAAGACTCCGAAATAAACGTGGCCCGCCTCACCCTCGATGCCACGCAGCGTATCAAGCTCAGCGCCGAGCGCAAGCCGCGCCCCGCAATCGGCCAACCGTTCCGCCGCCACGCGCAGCGCCGTCGCGTCGGACTTGTCGCTGTGGTCGCGCACGGCGCGCAGAAGGACAGTGCGCGCGTTGGCGACTTTCCCGGTTAGAACGCTGCGGGCAAGTCCGGCCGAGGCCTGGGGATCGTCGGCGCGGCGGTACTGCTCGCGTCGCAAGAGCACGTTGCCCGAGACCGGTCCCTGCACGCGTGCCAGAAAGCGTCCGTATTCGGTGAGGAAGCTTACGGCCACATTGTTTTCCGCGCAATGCCCGAGGAGGAAGGGGCTGCACGTGACGTTGCCGAAGCAGACGAGCCCGCCCAGGCCATGCACGGGCAGCCGCAGCCGGTCTTTTCCCTCCACGCGCACGAGCACGCATTCACCGTCCTTGGCGAGGTACGCGCCCTGCGTCGTGACATAGAGTGTATTGAGGTAGTGTTTCATGCGTCGTTCATGGCTCCTGCGAGGTAGTTTTCCACGGATGCGGGGCGTTGGAGCGCGCCTGGCAGACAGAGCGCGGCCAAGGAGCAGGCGCGGCACTTTTCCGAATGCACCGGTCGCGGCGTACGTCCCGAGGCCACGAGTTCGTGCAGTTGCCGGGCCGCGTCTTCGGTGCGTCGTCGAAGATCCTGGTCGAAGGCGACCTCGACGCGCCGCCGGTTTTTACCGTAGAAGATCGCCCCTCGCGGCACGGTCTTGCTGGTCATTTCTTCCAAACACAGGGCCTGGGCGCAGAGCTGCACGCGGTCCCAGTCCTCGGCCTTGGGTCGGCCGCGTTTATGCTCCACTGGGAAGGGCCGCGTCGCGGCGTCGGCCTGCTGTTCGAATTCGACCACGTCCGCGACGCCGGCGAGCCCGAGGCGCAGCGAACGCAGGTGCAGTCCGGTGACGGACTTCTTGTCGCCTCTGCATTCGCTGACTGCCTCGTGGACCCGATCATGCGCGATCCGCCCTTCGGCGGTGAAGCGATTCTCCTCCCACATCCGCTCCACATGTATCAACGCACACTGGCGCGGGCAAAAGAGCAGATGCTGCAAGGCCGAAATGGGGAGGAGCTCGTCTTCGGGGTACATGGTTAGACCATCCGCAGCAGCGTCACCCCGGTGGGCATTTCCGCCTCGTTCACCTGTACGGTGTAATCCGCAAACGAGCGCGGCGGAGTAGCCGGGTCATTGCGCTCGATCGTTACGCGTTCGAAGAGCTTGTGCGCCGGGGCGTTGCCCATGGCGCAATCGTGTTTGAAGACATAGAGACCCGCTCGGACATTTCGCCGCGAGCTGCGGAGCGGTCGTGGTCGAACATGTTGGTGAGCGCCTCCCAGAGTAGCTTGAGGTCATCCTCGGAAAACCCGGTCTGCTTGGCCAGGGGCGCGGAGATGAAGCCGTGGCAACGGTAGAGGCCGTAGGGGACAATGGATTTGCGGCCCATGGTGCGGTTGTCGCCGCCCTGTTTTTCCGCTTCGGCCTCTGTGGCCACGGCCATGCGCGTGATGGAGATATCAAGCGGCACAATCTGGTCGATGGAGCGCGAAAAAGCGAGCTGCACCGGTCCGCGGACTTGGCCGCAGTTATATTCTTTGAGCGACATTACCGCGCCGAATGTTCGCACATCGAAGAAGTTCTTGCACATCCAAGCACGGGCCTGGATGGTCTTGTCTTCTTTTTTGTCCACCGCGTCCAGCTCCTCGTGGGCGCGCTGATGTTGCCGCGTCAGCACGGCTTTTTCCCGCACGTAGATTTCATAGGGCGCGGCATTGCCACGCGTCAGCTCCACGTAATTGCGGATTTTTCGTTTCAGGCAAACATCGGTGACTAATCCCAGACTGGTTTCAGGGTCCAAACGCGGCAGGTTCCCTGAGTCGGGATCGCCGTTGGGGTTGCCGTTAATCACGTCGAACAGATAGACAAATTCATAGCGGTTCTGAATGGGTTGCATGTCGTGCTCCTTACTCGGCGCTGGCGGCCGCGGTTTCTTTCTTTACGTAGAAAGCATTGCGTTGGTGGTAATAGCCAAGAGCGAACATGGCTTGGCCGTCCAGGTCCAGGTGCGCAGGAAGGCTCTCGGCAGGCAGACCCTCCATAATTTCGGCAATACGGTTATCCGAAGAATAGCCATATTCGGCTTTGGCTATATGGTGCTGGGCAAGACGGATCAGACGTGGAAAAACGCTCCGCGGCGTGGCCGAGGCTGCGCCATAAAAGCGGTCCTTGATGGTGGCGTTGATCCCGGGCAGAGCGTCCTGCTGGGCTTTTTCGAGCACGGCGAAGAGCCTGCCCAAACGGTAACCGACGTTGGTGGAGTCGGAATTCAGGGACACGATGACCTCCGATTCGCTAACATTGTTGAAGTTTCGATGCAGGCGCAGGGCTCGGCTATAGTAGGCTTTGAGCAACGCCGCTCGCAGGTAGGTGACCTCCTGATCAGCGCGGATGCGGGCGATGATGCGGGCAACGAGACTGCGTGGGTACGCTGTGCCGGTAATGACGGCGCGCATCAGTTCGCCGCCCAGGGTTGGTGGGATGTTCTCGGATTTACGCTGTGCAGCGACCTCGATAAGCAGTTGCCACAGGCTGGGGAAGGACTGGTTCTTTGGATGGGCCTTTTCGATCTCCAGGTCAGCGAAGTGCTTGCCCAGGCGCTCGGCCATCTCGGCCACGTTGGAGACGAGCCAGAAACGTACGGCGAGACGGGCGGCATTTGGTGAGAGTCCCAGGACATAGAAGTGCGTGTCGGGGGCATCTCCCCACAGCGGTGGCGCCTTGCCGTCGCGTACGGCTTGAACAAGAGCTTCCAGCCTTTGTAGTAGGGCCGCATCGTGGGCTTGATCCTCGGCAGAATCGCTCTCGGCCTTGAAGTCAAGGGCTGCGAGGAAATCAGTCTCGGCCATTGTCGGCTTTTCTGTCCAGAAGAGGGTTGTAGCGTCGCCCACCATGAGCGTACGCCGTCGCGGCGCCTTTTTGTCCCCGTAAGCGGCCTGGCGCGTTGCCTCGGCGGTTTCACCGAGCTGGGCCTTCTGGCCGCTGTCCCTGGCCAGCATATGATTCAGGGCCGTGGAGTAGGCGAAGGCCGCGTACTCGCTCACGGGTGAGTTGAAGTTCTGTTCCTTGCCGAAGGACGTGAACGCGTCGAGGTTGAAAGAGACGAGCGCCGCGCCGCTGGATTGCGCGCCTCGTACGCCCTTGACTGAAGGATGCAGGCGGGCCGCCGGGCCGCGATTGCCTGTGACCAGACACATGGATTCCCCAGCCTTCTCAGCCTGTCCTAGATGGCGCAGCCAGGCTTTACGTACGGCCGGGCGTTCGTGCACGTACTGAGCTTCTCCTGCTAGGCGAAAGACCACGTTCTGCCCGGCTAGTTCGCCCCAATGATCGAGCGACGGGGCGTCTTCCGGGCGCCAGGCGTCCAGGAAGGCGAGCACGGCGCGCAGGCCGGGGTCATCGACGTCGTCGCCGATCATGTGGGCCAGGGCGCTGAAGGCGTCGAACTGCTCGCGCGCGCGTTTGGGGTTGTCCTTTGCATCAACACCAAGAACATACCCCGTGTTGTCCCAGACGAAATTCGCGGCAACTCCTGCGGTGCGCTTGACTGGCCCGGGGACTTTGAGAATCCGGGGGACGAGCTTTTTCCCCTTGAGCGCCGGCTCCTGGACGTTGCTGACCTGCCGGAGCGTCCCGTCCGGCGCGAGCACTAGGACGAAGTGTATCTTCTCATTACTGAAACCAGGATCGGGCACGTCCTCGTCCGGGTCTTGCAGAAGACGATCGTAGTATGAAGCGAGGGCTTGTAGGATCATGCGCAGGCCTCCTCGAAGGATGGAACGGTGATGAGCCCATCGCGCATAGTAGCGCGGAAGAAGCGGGGTTGCATGCCCTGTCCGTAGTCCAGATCGTGCAGCATCCACCCAAGGTCGCGCTCGCCCACCAGTTTCTGGTCGGGCCGCTCGCCCTCGTCCGGGCCGAAGTCAGCCGCGAACTCGCGGCAGCCCAGATAGGGCCTGTGGAAGCATTGCCCGCGCGCAGCGCGGCGGTTGAAGATGTCCAAGTGCTTGCCCCCGTTCTCGGTGGCGGAATTCCACTTGTCCGTAGGCTCGAAGCGAGCGTCGATGAGATAGGCCACGTTGCGCAGGACCATAGCCGCGCGCTGTTGCCGGTCCTCCTCGATGAATGTCTCTACCGGACTCACGCCGTCCCTCATGGCCTTGGTGACGGTCGAGAGCGGCAGTTTGTGCCCCAGCTCGTTGCGGCGCACGTTTTCGAAACGGATGGGGCGCAGTACGGTGATCTGCTCCACCACCCAGCGGATAGCCGGCTTCCAGTACACGGCCTCCAGCACCCCCCGCGCGGCAGAAGGCGTCATAACGTCGTACGAGACGCGTTCCACCTTCATTTCAGGCCGCGTAAAACAGGCGTAATCGCCCCAGACCTTGAGTGTGACTCCGTACGCCATTGGCGCCTCCTGGGTAAGGTGAATGAACAATAATTGATGCTCGGAGGTGACCTTCGTCAACTTCGCAATTATTTAGATTTCAACATATGTTTCAACCCACACCCCCGAGCAAATATCAGACAAAGGCCCCGTGCCGGGACACGAGGCAACTGCGTAGCTACGGCAGATTACATACAATTTCTTTGCAGTCTGGAAACCTATGGCAAACAAGAGGCTTGCACTTCTTCGCGAGATACGCTTCCAATCCATCTAGGTGACAAGCATCTGCTTGCGCCCATGTCACACACAGCGTCCCTTGCTGGGAATAAGCTTTGATCACAGGATCATCCTTATGCGCTTCGGCGCTTCCTTAGGCCGCCACCCGTTTCAGCGGGTGGCGGCCAATTGCTTATGAGAGATTGTAAGATCAAAAGTGTAGTTGTCAAGTTCATAAAATGAAAACTAAAAAATTAAGCCCTCAACCCTTCTAAAAGCGGGGTTCTCCAGGCTCAGCCCAAGTTCTCTGCTATAAATGTCAAGATTTTCCAAAACCGCCACCCCCTCAAGCGCCAGCCGCGACGCGCCCGCGGCCAGTAGTTCATTCCAGGCCTTTGGATGCAACTGCACAGTGTAGCGCTGGAGCTTACGCAGGATGTCGCCGAGTGCGGGAGCGTATTTCAGGGCGCAGACCAGGGCTGCGGCTTCATCTTCGTGCGGGACGATGACAGGGAGCATGTCTTTCGCGATGAAACTGAAGTCCCTGTCCACGCTGCGGAAGGGGAAATTGCCCACCCGAACTCCCTCTTCCAGGTTCTTGAGGATACCCTTGGCGTCCAGATCGTCCCCAGCCTGCCAGAAAAGCAAACGGAAGTAGTGCTCTATTGCTTCGGGCGCGAGCAGGTCGGGATAGTCGCCCAATCCATGGATTTCTTCGGCCTTGTCCGCGGTGACGGCAAAATCGCCACGCAGCTTGCACTCTGTGGGCAGAAATACATAGACCTGCCCGGCCGGAATGCCGGCCGCGGCCGTGAGCCGGCCTTCGCGATCACAACGGCCCGCGGCCTGGGCTATAGAGTCAAGGCCTGCCGCAGCGCGAAAAACCACGGGGAAGTCAATATCAACGCCAGCCTCTACAAGTTGGGTGCTGACCACCAGACAGGGGCGTTTTTCCTTAAGGGCAGCTTTGATCTCAGCGATCTTGCAGCTACGGTGCGTGGGGGTCATGTTCGCGCTCAGATGCATGAGGCCTTCGCATCCGGCAAGGCGCTCATAAAGCTTCCGAGCATGGCCACGCGTGTTCACAATGCACAAGGTCTGCGTGTGGCTACGCAGCCGCGTGGCCAGAGACTCGTCGTCCAGTCCGCCCAGCCATTCCACGCGCACGCGCTGCAACCGCGCGTGCAAATCGAAGGTAGCGGGAATGATCTCGCGCACGCCTTCAAGCCCCTGCACGAAATCATCGCGCTTGCTCACGGCCGGCTGGGTAGCCGTACACAAAACCACACTTGCGCCGTAGCGCAAGGCGAGTTCTCGAATAGCCGCCAAGCAGGGCAAAAGGAGTGGCCGGGGCAGCATCTGCGCCTCGTCTAGGATGATGACGCTGCGCGCCAGGTTGTGCAGCTTGCGGCAACGCGAGGGCTTGGACGCGAAAAGCGACTCGAAGAACTGCACGGCTGTCGTGGCGATGATCGGCGCGTCCCAATTCTCGCAGGCCAGCTTGGCCCTACGATTCGCGTGGTCCTCGTCCTCTTCGCCGTTTTTCTTCGTGTCTGGATCAAAAGAACTGTGATGCTCCACCACTGCCTCGTGGCCCAAGAATTCCCTGAAGACATCCGCATTCTGCTCAATGATGGACATGTACGGGATCACGTAGACAATACGCTTGAGCCCATGCTTCTCGGCATGGCGCAAGGCGAACTCCAGCGACGACAAGGTCTTGCCCCCGCCCGTAGGCACGGTGAGGGAGAAGAGACCAGGCGGAAGTTCGGCCGCAGCGCGACAGGCTTCCAGCACCTCGCGCCGGACGAGGTTCACGGGTGTGGGGTCGGCCGAGTCGTTCAACTTCTCTAAGTGAGGAAAGAAACGCTTGGCCAGGGCAGGGATATCAGGATAGGCTGTTCGCCACGCGGCCCGTTTCGGGTCCATGAACTTCTCGGTGTCCAGCCAGTCCGCGTCTACCAGACAAGAAAAAAGCATGCGCGTAAAGAACGAGAATACAAACCCCTGACGGTTGCCCTTGCATTCCCGAAACGGGAGGCTTTTGGGGAAAGTCCCAAAATCAGCTATCGCGGCGGCCTCATCCAGACACTGAACTTCAACTAGACGCCGCTCCAAATCGTTCCAATCCGGTAGACCTCCATGGTGTCCGCAGATCATATAGGCCAGGAGCTTGCCGAAGCCCTTGTGCTTGTCCGCGACCAACCGCCCTCCATGCACCGCATGCGGCGCGCTGCCGCGCCGCCCTTTGCCTTCGGCGCACAAACGCAGGTATTTTTGAAATTTCTGGGTGGCCTTGCCCACGTCGTGCAAGAGTCCGGCACATTCGCCCCAGTCCCCGGCGCCGAAGGCCTCGGCAAACGCGCGCGCCATCTTCGCCACTTCGGCAAGGTGATCGTCAAGTTCATGCCACTCGGAGACTGGCTTGTCTTTTGCCGTATGTGCATATTTCGTAGAGTACTCTCCCAACATCCCAAATCCCCCTTTCAGATTGAAAGCCTTTCACCCTGTATTCTCTTACAGAACTAGCCAGAAGACCATTGAATGTCAACAGCCATACATAACGTATTTGTAAATAGTATTGCTGTTCTTGAAACATAAAATTTTATTGAAATAAGCCCAGGCCACGGACGTGGGGAGGGTCTAGTCGTAGTCTTGCGAGCTTGGGATCGTGTTGCGGCAGAAGTGGACTATCGCCAGGCAGTGGGAGGCGCACAAAGCCCGCGAGCCGGACTTGAAGGGCATTGTCACCGACGAAAAGCGATTTCAAAACTACCTGCGCCTGCGCCATAGCCTCGATGCTGGCTTGCTCTGGGCAGGTGGGCCTGAGCACGCTGCAAAAGCTCCGGCCGAAAATATCCAGATGCTCTGGAGCGTATGCAGGACTGACTGAACGCGTTAGAGCACTTTAGACTTGAGGTGCTCTATTGACAGAGGTGCCCTGGGCCAGCGTATGTGAACAGATTCAGTAAAGGCAAAGGAAAGAGCCCGATTAGCCGTAGGCGAGGCTCTGCTGTCGATATCTGTAAGGCGCAAACGACCGCGCCTAACAGCTACCGCTCTTCGAGCCGTACGGATGCGATTGGCCGTTATGCGAGGCTTCGCGAGCATTACGGACATCGACAGCAGAGCATCGAGAGCAGAGCCCGATTAGCCGTAGGCGAGTCTTCGAGCCGTACGGATATCGAGAGCAGAGCCGAGCAGACGCTCAGCGATCCCGGGTACGGCGAGAGCGAGAAGACAGAATGAGCCGTTGCAACGCACGGCAATCTTGCCTCACCCGGGAACGCAGACGCGTCTGCTCGGCTACGGTGTCGGCCCCAGCATCTAGGGCTTTTCAGGGTTAAAATGTATATGGCCCCACCCCGGAGTCAAGAGAAAACTTCTGAAACAAAAAAGGTTGGATGCAAACGTATATCCGGCGTCATGCTCAGTGGCAGCGCCCTGATGGTATATTCGCGCTCTCGG
>Ga0247840_10006810_pt1 | contig 16209 bp, 6 predicted proteins | sample LaCruzMarch2015__FD_192404 | JGI IMG/M metagenome (GOLD analysis project Ga0247840, IMG submission 192404) | Freshwater microbial communities from meromictic Lake La Cruz, Castile-La Mancha, Spain - LaCruzMarch2015_17m | ecosystem: Environmental > Aquatic > Freshwater > Lake | place: Spain... | reverse complement strand
ATTGGGGCCCGCCGCGGCCTCATCCAAGGCGGCGAGCGCCTGCGCGTAGCGCAGGCCATGGATGGCACCGCCAAGCGCCTCGGCACCGGCCTCGCCCAGCACGCCCGCGAGCGCCGGTCGCAGGTCCGCGAAGCCCTGCCGGGCCTGCAGGTTGCGGCGACGCAGGTCCTCGCGCAGCGCGGCGAGGCGCTCGGCGTCCAGGGGCGGCGGCGCTCCGGCCGGCGCCGGTGTCCCGGGCGTGGCGGCCTCCCGCCAGGGCGCGCTGGCCGCCAGCAGGTCCGCGACTTGGCGGCCAAGGGCGGCGAGCCGCCCCTCCAGTCCCGTCTCGCCCCCGTCGATGGCCGCCTCCAGTGCCCCGGCCAGGGCCGCGAGGTCCGCGGCCCCGAGTTGGCCTGCCCCCGCCCGCAGGTTGTGCATCCGCCGTGCGGCACTCGCCCGCTCGCCCTGGGCCAGGTCACGGGCCGTGCGGTCGGCGGTCTGCCCATGTTCGTCGGCGAACCACCCCAGCGCCCGGAGAAACAGGTCGCGGTCAGGCATCAGGTACCCGGCCCGCGCCCGGTCGATGCCCTCGATGTCAGGGAGTCCCGCGACCGCGTCCTGGCCGCGGACCGGCGCGGCGGCGGGGATTGGCGCGCCAGGCGCCGCCGCGGTATCGGCGTCGGGCGCCGCTGACCTCGGCTTGACCCAGTTCAACAGCACGGCCGTCAGTTGCTCCAGGTCCAGTGGTTTGGGCAGGAAGGCGTTGACGCCGGCCGCGCGGGCGGCCTCCCGCTCTTCGGCCAAGACGCCGGCGGTGAGGGCGATCACGGGCAGGTCCGTGAGGCCCAACTCAGCGCGGATCAGACGGGTGGCGGTGAGGCCGTCCATGACCGGCATTCGCACGTCCATCAGCACCGCGTCGAAGACCCCGGGCCGGCTGCTCAAGACCTGCAGGGCCTGCTGGCCGTCGGCCGCCAGGGTGGCGGTGGCGCCTTCCAGTGCCAAGGCCCGCTCGACCAGGTCCCGGTTCATGGCGCTGTCGTCGACCAACAGAAAATGCGCCCCGGCCAGGCGCGGCGCGGTGGGCCGCAACACCGCCCCCCCGAGCGGCGCGACCGGGGCCAGGACCCCGTCAGCGGCGCTCGCCCGCGCCAATGACAACTCGAACAAGAAGGTGCTGCCCTCGCCCACCCGGCTCGCGACGCCGATCTCGCCGCCCATCAGGGCCACCAGGCGCTTGCTGATGGCCAGGCCGAGCCCGGTGCCGCCGAAGCGGCGCGTAATGCCCTCCTCGGCCTGGGTGAAGGGGGTGAAGAGCCGCTCCAGCGCCTCCGCGGCGATGCCGATGCCGGTATCCTGTACCCTGAAGCGCAGGCGCACGGCCGCCGGCTCGGTCCGCAGCAGGCGCACCGCGAGGGTCACCTGCCCCCGCTCGGTGAACTTGACGGCGTTGCCGATCAGGTTGAGCAACACCTGCTCCAGTCGCAGGGCATCGCCCAGCAGGGCACCCGGCACCGCCGGCGCCGCCGCGACCCGCAAGACGAGCCCCTTGGCCCGGGCGCCCGGCGCCATCATGGTGTCGATTCGCTCCAGCAGCGCCCCCAGCACGAAGGGGCGCGGCTCCAGGCGCAACTGCTCGGCCTCGATCTTGGACAGGTCGAGGATGTCGTTGATGATGACCAGCAGCGACTGCCCGGCGGTCTGGATGCGCCCGACCATGTCGCGCTGAGTGGGGGTGAGCGGCTCGCGGTTCAGCACCTGCGCCAGGCCCAGCACGACATTCATCGGGGTGCGGATCTCGTGGCTCATGTGGGCCAGGAACTCGCCCTTGGCCCGGTTGGCGGTCTCGGCGGCGTCCCGGGCCTGCGCCAGCTCCCGCTCGGCGTGCTTGCGGTCGGTGATGTCCTGGACCTGGGAGATGAAATACCGGGGTTGCCCTTGGGCATCGCGTACCAGTGACGAGGCAACCTCGCCAATAATGAGCCGGCCCTGACGGTGGCGATAGCGCTTTTCAAAGGACGCGCTGTCGCCGGTGCCGTGCACCGCATGATCGATAAACTGCGGACTCAGACCCAGGTCGGCGGGATACGCCAGGTCATTGACGGTCATCCCCTCCAGTTCGGCCTTGGCGTAACCGAAGATGGCGGTCATCTTGTCATTGACCTGAAAGAGCCGGCCCCCGAGGTCCACCAGACACATACCGGTATTGGCATTGTCGAAGGCCAGGCGGAATTTCTCCTCGCTTTCGCGCAGCGCCTCCGCAGCCCGGCGGCGCTCGGTCACGTCCTGTATCAGCGCCACGAAATACTCGGGTCTGGTGTCCGGCCCGCGGATACAGGCGACGCTGATGTCCGTGGGCACCACCCGGCCATCGGCCCGCACAAAGCGCTTTTCCAGTGAATAGCTGTCGCGCTCGCCGCGCAAGACGCGCTCGAACTCGGCGACATCGGCCGCCAGATCATCGGGATGGGTGAGTTCCGTCCAGGTCTTGCGCCGCAGCTCGTCGCGCGTATAGCCCAGGATGGTGCACAGCCGGTCATTGATCTCCAGCCAGCCCTTGTCCAGCGAGGTGACGGCAATACCGACCAGCGGTTGCTCGAAATAGCTGCGCAGCCGTGCCTCGCTTTGCCGCAGTTCGGTCTCCGCCTGCTTGCGCACGGTGATGTCGAGGAACGAAACCAGCAGCAGGTCATCCAGGGTAGTCGCACGGATGACGGCATCCCGCGCGGTGCCGTCCTTGCAGATGATCCGGTACTCCCGCGAATCGACCTCACCCCGCTGCGAGATCGCCGTCGCCACCGCGGCGTCCCACCAGTCCATGGCGCCCCGGCGGTAGTCCTCATCGGGATAGGCGCGCCGGGCCCAGTCCTGCACGCGGGGAATGTCCGCCAGCGTGTACCCGAAGGTCTGCACGAATTGTTCGTTCAGGTAGGTCACCCTGGAATCGGGCTCCAAGGTGGACGCCGCAATCGCGGTGGGGATGTAGTCCAGCATCCGGCGCGTGCGGCGCTCATTGTCCTGCACCCGCGTCTGCGCCGCCGCGAGTTCCGCCGTACGCGCCGCGACCCGCCGCTCCAGTTGCTGGTTTTGTCCGGCCAGTTCCCCTTCGGCGACCCGCAGGGTCTGGTTGAGTTGGTGCAGTTCGCCGAAGGCATCGCGCAACCGCAGGGTCATCTTGCCATAAGATTCACCCAACTCACGCAGATCCCGGATCGGCGCGGGCGGGAGCGACTGCGCGAAATCACCCTCGGCCAGGCGCCGGGTCGCCGCGGTCAACTGTCTCAAGGGGCGGCTGATCGCGTCGGCGGCCACCAGACCGAGCAGCACGGCGATCACGAGTGTCAGGCCGGCGAGCAGGACGGGGCGGTGCAGGTGGGCGGCGATCAGGTCAGTGAAGTCCCGCCGGGGCGCGATGACCAGGGTCAGCCAGTCCGGGTGGCTCAACTCCGGGACGGCCGCGGCGACCTGGGCGAGGTAACGCTGCCCATTGAAAGCGAAATCGAACCTCAGCGGGACCCGCAACTGCCCCAGCGCCGGTTGCAGCGCCGAGAGGTGCCGGGCCGCCTCGCGGGTCACCGCATCGGTGCCGGCGCTCGCCGCCAGGCGCCGGGTCTCCACCGCGACGTTTTGCCCGTGTTCGGTGCGTGCCCGGCTGTCGAAGGGCGTCTCACCGGTGGAGGTGGCGACCAACAGCCCGTCACGGTCGAGGAGCAAGGCGCGCCCGTGGGCACTGACCTGCAGACCCTGCAGGAACTCGCCGATACCGGACAGGGTCATGCCGGCGACCAGCACGCCCTGCGCCACGCCCCGGCCGTCATCGAAGGGCAGGGCATAAAAGCTGATCAGTGCCGGGTGATCCTGCCCCTTGGCCAGGCTCACCGACAGGCGCCAACTGCCCTGTCCGCTCTCGCGCACGGCCGGATACCAGGGCTTGCCGGGCGGGTCGTTATGGGGGTCGTAGTTGTCGCGCGACTCGATCAGTTCACCCGGCCGACCGTCCGCGTTGGCCCGATAGTGATGCAGGCGGTAACCGGTGGCGGCGTCACAGCGGCGAATGATCAGGGCGTCCGGCCCGCCGCGTGCCAGCATCAGCATGTCCCGCCGGGCGGAGACCAGACCGACGCTGTCCACCCCGGGGAACAGGCCCAGTTGGGCGGCGAAATGCCCCTGGAGCCCCGCGGTGTCGTCCGCCGCGAGCCGGCCCTGTCGGATCAGCACCGCGTTGGTCTCGACGATGTTGCGCAGCCCTGACAGATACCAGGCCAGGCGTTGGTCGACACGGGCGCCGATCTCGGCCATCAACTGGTTGGCCAGGGTGGTTACGGCCTGCCGGCCGGCCTGATAAGACAGCATGCCCACCGCGCCCGCGGCGCCGATCGCGAGTAAGGTGAAGGTGGCGACCAGGAGGGTCCGCAGCGAAACCTTGGCCGCGAGCGCCGTGACCCATGCCCCGCGGCCGGTGCAGGGGCGTCCGGCGGGAGGCGGCGCGGGCGTGGCGGGGACTGTCACGGTCATGGCGGTCGATGATGCCGGAACGGATCGGATAGCCGTGCAGGATACCCCATTGGAGCGCGGGGCGAGCGGCGGGGCGCGGGTGCGATCGGAACTGATGTGCTGACCGAGATCCCGGGTACGCTGTCCTGGTCCATGAGAAGGTCCGGTCGCTGTAGCGTACGCTGCGCGTACCCGGCCCCAGAGGTTGCCGCGGCTCGGTGGGTACGCGATGCGTACCCTCACTCAACCGCAGGGCCGGATAATTGGCGACCGCAGTGAACAGCGAGGGATCGAAGTCCTTGGCCTCCTGGGAGGCGACGACGAAGGCGATGCCGTACTTGCGGCACTCCTCGACCATGGTCGGGATCAGGTTCCGGTCCCCGTTCGGTGGCGGGCTCCTCACTTTCCTCCTCGTGACACGGCCGCGCGGTGTCACGCATCTCCGCGGCCCTCTGCGCCGAGTGGCTTTCAGGCGGGACGGGGTCTGCAACCCCGTGCCGAGCGTTTGAGGACTCGGGGAAAACGCCAGGGCTAAGGGTATCCGGGGCATCCGAAACGTTTCGGACGGGGGGCATGCCCCGTCCGGCCTGAGTGCGAGGCGCCGGTGGAACACCTGGCGCAACTGTGAGCCGCGGCGATCGGCCCCATCCGGCCGGCTGAAGCCTCGACCTCCGGTTGGGGCGCATCGGCGCCCGCGGCTCGACCTCAGACCGCGAAGGGGTTAATCAGAAGGGCCCCAGTGGCGATGAAGTCGCTGGTGTTGCGGGTCACCAGCGTGAGGTCATAGAGTAAGGCGGTGGCGGCGATCTGCTTATCCAGGGCGTTCTCCGGGTGGGGCACCCGTAGCCGCCCCCAGACCTGAGCGGCTGCGTCATCGAAGGCCAGGATCTGCGCTTGGTAGTCCCGGATGACCTCTTCAAGCCAGCGCTCCAAGAGGCCGGCCTGGACGGTATCACCGCGGTGGCGGATCAATTCCAGGCCCCGGCGCAGTTCGCCGATCGTGATCGCGGACAGGTAGAGGCGGGCGCTTTCTATCTTGGCCCGGGCAAAAAAGCGGCGCACCCCAGGATCAGCCTTGGCGCCCTTGCGCGCCTCACTGATCACATTGGTATCAAGCAAATACATCATCTGCCGGCGCGTTGGTCGGAACGCGCTCAAAGTCGCTGTCCAGGCCGACGTTGGGCATGGACGCGAGCACCTCCGCGAAGCTGCGCTGCTTGGGGCGCTGCAGAACCTCCTCCAGAAGCACGCGATGCTCTGCCTCGGCGCTGCGTCCGTGGGCGGATGCGCGGTGTTTCAGGGCCTCGACGATAGCGGGGTCCAGGTTGCGAACGATGAGCGTGGCCACGGTCTTTTGCTCCGGCAGTACTGATTTGATTGCAATGATAGCACGGCGGCGGCGAGCGGCCGCGTCGCGGCCGGGCGAACAGGCCCCAGAGCGAGGCCCCCAGCGCATCGCGACCGGCGCCGCACGCAGGGACGACGCAGCGGCCGCGGCCCAGCGGCCGGGATCAGGCCGCCCACTTGCGGTGATTGATGGCGAGGTCGAGCGTCAGCTCGAAAACCCGGTCGCGCTTCTGCGTAAAGAGGTCCTTGTCGTAACCCTGGTCTGGAAGGTGCAGATCGAGCACCTTGCCGACCTCGTCGCGGACGGCCAGCCGGGTTTGGCTATCCTTGAACCAGTCTTGCACCAGGACCTTGGGGGCGTCCCCGGTCAGGCGCCGCAGCAGCGCCTTGGCCGCGAGGCGCACCCGCTGCTCTTCTTCCTTGGTCATCTTGTCCTTGCACAGCAGGTCGTAGAGCTCCAGTTCGTCTTCGGTGAGACCCATCCGGACGTGACGTTCCTCCTCCTCCCGGAGTGACTGGGTGAATCGCAACAACGCGGCATAGTCCGCATCGGCTGAGGTGCTCCCGGCGTTGTAGGTGTCGATGATCGCCTGCAGGCGTTGCGCAAAGTCCCGCCGGGTGCGGTTCTGTTTCATCATGTCGGCGAGTTTCCGCTCGAGGAAGGCCCGCAGGTCGGCGATCTCGATATTCTTGTAGGCGGTCTTGCCGAACTCCTCCCTGAGCTTGTCGAAGTCGATCGTACTCAGGTCCCAGGACTTGCCCTGTTGCCGAATCATGAAGGCCGGACCGGACTCCTTGGCCTGCGTATAGCCCGCGTCATCGACGACGACACTCTCATCCAGCAGTTCGCCGATCCTGCGCACAGCAGAGTCCACATCCTGCTGCTGGACGATGCTGTCGACGACACCGCGCAGGTATTGAAAGACGGCAACGGTGCGGACCACGGGTTGGCCCAGGACCTCCGGCTTCGCGGCCTCGTAGAGACCGGTGATGGTGTTTTCGTAGACGCTGAAGGACTTGCGATACTCGTCTTTATACAGCAACGCATTGGCCCATTCCTCAAAGAGCCCGATCTTCTGGAAGACGTCGCGGCCTTCGAGCGCCTGGTCGATCGGGATACTGATGGACGCGCAGAAGGCGCGGCCTTGCTCAATGGCCTCGTCGAGCAGGCGGAAGATCTCCGTCTTGTCCTTGACGGACGCCGCGCCCTCCCCTTCATCGCCCTCCCCGTAGTCCTTCAGCGCCTTCTTCAGGCGCCCGAAGACCCCATAATAGTCGACGATCTCGCCGTTCTTCTTCTCGACCCCGCCGATCCTGTACGCGCACACCCGATTGGCGCGGGCGATGGTCTGCATCAGGGTGTGACCCTGTTGCGGCTTGTCGAGATAGAGGGTCGAGACCGTGGGCGCGTCGAAGCCGGTGAGCCACATGGCACAGACGAAGACGAGTTGGAGTGGGTCCTCGGGGTCCTTGAAGTTGTATTCGAGGTCGTGGCCGTTCACGTCGACCTGATCCATCCGCTTGCGGTGCGGGCGGATATCCAGGCCCTGGTGGTCGAATTTCTCCTCCTCGCCGTTCTCCGCGCTGACCACCACGGCCATCTCGACCCTGCGCATATAGTCGAGCATTCGCTTCAGGCGCGCCGCCAGTAGTTCGTCCGGTGTCTGTTTGATCCGGCCGCGCAGGGCCTTGATCTCCTCCTTCCATAACCGCTGTACCTTATCGTACATCGTCACCGCGGTGAACTTGTCCACGGCGATGACCATGCCCTTGCCGAGATAGCCCCGCCGGGGAAAGTGGTAGACGATATCCCGGGCGATGGTCTCCAGTCGGTCATCGCGTTTGATGACCTCCAGTTCGCTGGCAAAGCGCTGCTCCAGCTTCGCCTGCGCCACGGGATCGAGGTTCTCGTCCTCGAGGATCTCGTAGAACTCGGCGCTCAAGTCGTCGTTCTGGTTCTGCACCTGCGGCACGCGCTTACTGTAGAACAGCGGCACCGTCGCACCGTCGTTCATCGACTGGCTGAAGTTGTATTCCGAGACATAGTCGCCGAACCACTCATTGGTCCTGCGGCTGCGCCCGAGCAGCGGGGTGCCGGTGAAGGCGATGTACTGGGCCTTGGGCAGCCCCGCCCGCATGTTCTCAGCGAGCGACTCGTATTGGGTGCGGTGGGCCTCGTCGACGATCACGATGATGTCGTCACGCGCCGAGAGCAGCGGATACGGCCGTCCCTTGGGCCAACGGAACTTCTGGATCAGGGTGAAGACGAGCCGCTTGTTCTGGCCCAGGAAGGCGCGCAGTTGCTCGCTGTCCTTGGGTTGGGCGGTGTCGGCCTGGCGGACGGTGCCCGTGTTGAGGAAGTTGCGGTAGATCTGGCCGTCGAGGTCATCGCGGTCGGTGACGACCAGAAAGCTGAAATTGCCCCGGCACTTACGGAGGATTTTCCGGACATAGAAGATCATCGAGAAACTCTTGCCCGAGCCCTGGGTGTGCCAGAAGACACCAAGCCGGCCGCCGCGCCCCTCGCGGTGAAGAAAGGTCTCATAGGCCCGGTTCACGCCGATGAACTGGTGGTTCTGGGCGATGATCTTCTGGGTATCCTTGTGGTACAGGATGAAGTTCTCGATATAGTCGAGCAGCCTGTCCTTGGGGCAGAGACCGGCGAGGAACCGCTCGGCGCTGGTGCCAGCCGCGGCGACCTGCTCGCGTCTGACCTTCTCCTTTTCATCCTCGGGGCGCAGCCAGTGGAAGAAGTGCTCCCACTCGGCGGTCAGGCTGCCGACCCGGGTCTCGATGGCGTTGGAAAAGACGCAAAATGCATTAGTGAGAAAGAGTTGTGGGATCTCCGCCCTGTAGTTGGTCAGGTTGTCGTCGTAGGCGCTCCTGAGCTTGACGTTGGAGTTCTTCAGCTCGATGAAGACCAGGGGCAGCCCGTTGACATACAGCAGGAGGTCCGGACGGCGAAAGCCCCGCTCGCCCAGAATCCAGAGCTGGCTGACGGCGAGAAACTGGTTCGCGGCGGGGTTGGCGAAGTCGATGATCCTGACCCGCTCCGTCCGGGTGCGGCCCTGCGCGTCCTTGAACTCGACCTGCACCCCGTTGCGGATCAGGTCATCGAACGCCCGGTTGGCGGCGATGGCGGATTGCGCCTCACGCTTGTCGCACAGTTGCCTGATGGCATCGTCGATGGCGGACTCGGGGAGGTCCCGGTTCAGGTCGATCACCGCCGCCCGCAGCCGGTCATACAGGATGACCTCACGCTTGTCGGTGCGTCCCGAGCCGTCGTTGAGATCGGCCGGATCGGCGGTAAAGCAGATCAGGGCATCGTAGCCGTAGAGCAACTGCAGGTGTTGCAGCATGGCCGCTTCGATCTCGTCCTCGGAAATGAAGTTCGGCATAAACCGCGTCCTGGGTGATGGGTGGGGTTTCGGTGACGGCGAGCCCTTCAGCGATGAGGGGCATTGTCGCTGACGCGGTTAATATTTCAAGAGAAATCTGTGTCCCGGAGGATGGATAAGGCGCGCGGCACGGCGCGCCGCGGCAGGCGCGACGCTCGGGCGCACCGCATCCACCGACCCCCGCGGCATGGTGGATGCGCTGCGCTGATCCACCCTACACAACAAGCCCCGAAGGGGCGCTACATACCAGCCCAGGGCAACGCCCTCACTGCCATTAAGTTAAGCCATTCTGGCTCCCACGCTCCTGCGTGGGAGCAAGTGCGGGCGCTCCGCGTCCGGCGCCAAGACCGGACGCGGAGCGCCCGCCCGGCATTCCCACGCGGAGCGTGGGAACGAGAAGCCGCGCCGTCGGCGCTTAACTTCCTCGCCGACTACCCGGCGCAGCCTGTCCCCCATGTGCTCGTCATCCATCGCTCTGTCTTTAGTGGATAGACTTCAGTGGAACCTGGTTCAGTTGTGAGGTAACGCCTGACTCAGCCGCAGGGCGACGGAGTCCTGGATGAACACCGGCTTGAAACAAGTTGCGGGATACAGGTAACGATCACCTGAGTCATCGATGATGCGAATCATTCCATGTCCGGCGTTCATCTCGACCACTTCATAGAGACGGCCGACATGAATGTCATCACCGCAGACATCGCCCAGGTTTTCTTTTTGAACGCAAACCACAAAATCCGGAGTCATCGTTCTTCAATCCTCTCACGGAGACACGGAGGCACGGAGAAGAAGCAGTCAACATCGCAGCCTTAGATCTCTGCGACTAAGGCCCGGAACCGCCCAGGCAGGCGCTGGTACCGCACGACGGAAGTGCTCGGACCATTGACGCCACCGCGGCCGTAGGGTGCGCCGTGCGCACCCTGGCGCCAACCGAAACCCTGGCCACGGCGATCAACTGCAGCCTCTCAAGGTGCCCACGGCGCACCCTACGCCAATGGTCCGGGCAATTGTGTCAGGTGGTACCAGGCATTGGCAGGATCAAGACCTGGCATCTCGTCATGGGCGCGGCGCTCTTTATCAGGAATCTTTTCTTCGTGTCTCCGTGTCTCCGTGAGAGAAATTCTTTTTTCTTAAGATATGGGTCAGGGGATGGCCCAGGCCCGCCCCCGCTCACCCTGAGGCATCGCCCCGATCCTGCCCCTTGGCGCCTTCGCACATGCTGGGCGGGAACTGGATGTCGAGGTCCGCGACCGGGAGTTTGCCGGAGATCAGGCGGGGGAGGAGGAGGTCGCGGGTCTTGGTCAGAGCTGAGTTGGAATGAATCAGAGCCTCGATTTGTTGATCTATCGGACGGGCTATTGCTTCAAACCTGACGATTAGATCGCCAGGGTGGCGCAATACTGCAAATCCTGCGAGTTCATCTTTCCCAACAGAATTGAATATCGATCCATTCCCAATAATATCTTCATTGACAAATGTTGTTCTCAGTAGGTAGTATAAGTAAGAGTTATTGCCGTCTTTTTGCCGAATCGCAGCAATACCTCGACCAATGATCAAGTCGCAATCAGCGATATTGAGTCTCCCCACCGGTGCGCGCACGCTGAAAAGAATATCCCCCTTCTGTGCCTTCCGGCCGTTGGTTGTGCAGAACGTGATATTTCTGGGAAACCTGTCTCCGTAGGTACCAACGCCTTGATGGAATGGAACGCCTTGACCGCTGTCGTTGTAAAACTCCGACTTGGGGCTCTGCCCCATGATCATGTTTGCAATTTGTCCGAACTGGGTGACTTCCCAGCCCTCCGGCGCGCCTTTTACGAACTTGGTGTTATGGTATCCGGGGAAGCGCATGCGAATAAACCACTCACGGTAGATCTCCTCGGCCATTTTTTCGAGTAGGGCGACGCTGCGCTTGTTGGTTTCGATCAGATCGTCGTAGGCCGTCAGGATGGCAGCGATCTTGCGCTGGACCGCTAGATCAGGAATAGGGATGCGGAAATCACCGATTTGCTTACCACTGATATGCGGAACATTTACTCCGGTGACAATCGGCTGGAGGTAGTTTGCGAAATAGTCACTGGAGATGATATGACGCAGGTAGTCCTGATCCAACCTGCCTCTCGCACGGATGCGAGCCACACGCTGCACGAGTAGAGACTTGGGATCGTGAAGCTTGATATAAGACCACTTCAATCCTGCTGTCACCCACGGACGATCCATGGCTAGAACAATATCGCCCGGAACCAACTGATACCTAGAATGTGAGTCAAAATCGTCGACCGGCCAGTGCTTAGCTCCGGCCCAGTCGATATAACCTTGATGCACGTTCTCACCTTTGACTAGGGGAATATCATCGAGATTATCTGTAAATCGCTCGCTTTTGAAAGCAAACCCTGGCTCAATCGATGCATACACATCGAGTTTCTCAATTTCGTATCTTGAAATATCGTAACTCATGATTATCCAAGAATCGACGCAAGGTTCTTCCTTATCGTCACGGTAACTTGCTCAGCGGCCTTGTTGAACTCTGCTAGCTGGTCCCCAAGTTCAGCTAAGTCGGCAAAAAACTCCTCCTCCGTCTTCCCATCCTCCTCAATCACCACCCCCACATACCGCCCCGGATTGAGCGAATAGTCCTGCTCCTTGACCTCGTCGAGCCCGGCCAGTTTGCAGAGCCCGGTCACATCCTCGTACCGCGCCTCGGGAAACCGCTCCTGCAGCCAATGGATATGGGAAAACCAACTTTCGGCGCTCCTGACCTCGGCATGGATGGCCTCGAGTGCGGTCTTGAGCGCCTTGGTCTGCCGGTCCGGGCCGCCGCGCCTGCCGTCGGCCTTGGCCTGCTCGGCAACCTGCTTCTCCTGGTGGCGGACGGCGCGGTCGAGCTGTTTGAGACAGTCGTGCAGGGCGGTGAAGAAGGGGTCGAAGGTGGCGCGAAGGGCCCGCTGTGCGCTGTTCTTGTCTTCGACCGTGGCCTGGTCGCCGTTGTGCCGCTGATAGGCGGCATAGGCCCGTTGCAGGGCCTCGAGCCCGTCCCAGGCCTTCACCAGACTCGCGACCGCGGCCTTGCCGGCCTCGTCTTCCAGGACGGCGAGGAGTTGTGCCGAGACGGGCTCGACCTGTTGCCTGTTGTCCGCCAGTCGTTGCATTCCCGAGGCGAAATAGCGGTCGATGAGTGCGAGGAACTCGCCGCGTCGCCCCTTGTGCAGGCGGCTGATGATGGCGATGTTCTGGACCTGTTCCTCGGTGAGTTCCCGGTGGGCGCGGTCGATCTGGGTGAAGATGTTGCGGGCGTCGATGAAGAGGATGCGTGCGTCGCGCTTGGCCTTGTCGAAGAACCAGAGGGTGGCCGGCAGCGTCACCGTATAGAACATGTTCGACGGCAGGGTCAACATGCCGTAGATAAGATTCTTCTCGATCAGGGTCCGGCGGCACTCGGCCTCGCCGTGGCGGGCGTCGGAGGCGGAGTTGGCCATGACCAGGGCGGCGCGGCCGGTCGCCTTGAGCGAGGTGGCGAAGAGATTGATCCAGAGATAGTTGGCGTTGGGGACCGTCTCTTTGCCCTGCTCGGACTTCTTGGCCTTGGTCTTGTTGCGCGGGATGCCGTAGGTATTGAAGCGCCGGTCCTTCTCGACGCTGGAGAGGGCCACGTCATCGACATTGAAGGGCGGATTGGCCAGCACATAGTCGAAGGTGCCGAATGACTTGAACTCGTCCGCATAGTAGGTGTTGGCGGCCTTGATCTCACCGCGCAGCCCGTTCACCGCCAGGTTCATGCGGGCGAGTTTGACGGTCTCGCCCTGCTTCTCCTGGCCGTAGACATAGACGCTGGTGTCCTGGCCCTGGGCCTCCAATTCCTGGCGGTGCCGGGCGATGAAGTCGGCGGACTGGACGAACATGCCGCCGGACCCGCAGGCGGGATCGAAGACGGTGCCGCCGTGGGGCTCGATGATCTCCACCATGAGCCGCACCACCGAGCGCGGGGTGAAGAACTCGCCCCCGCCCTGCCCTTCGGCCATGGCGAATTTGCCGAGGAAGTATTCGTAGATCTGACCGAAGACGTCGCCGGTGGCGTCGTCCGGGATGTTGTCGAACTGGCGCAGGATCTCGAACGGCAGGTCGCGGGTCTCGGGCGTGCGGGTGAGGCGATAGTATTCGTCCTTGGGCAGGCTGCCGCGCAGTTCGGGTTTGTAGTGCTCGATGGAGGCCATGGCGTTTTCGATGGCCTTGGCGATGTCCTCATACTCCGGCAGGTCGCGCAGATAGCTGTAGCGGGCGTGCTTGGGGAGATAAAACCCGCACCTGGCTACGGCGATCTCGTCCAGCGGCCTTTCGCGGCGGGTGCCCTGGAGTGCCGCGTGTTCGGCCTGGATGGCGGCCTCATGGCGGCGGTAGTTGATGTCGGCGAACTTGAGGAAGATCAGGCCGAGGACGGGGGTGCCGTATTCGGACGCCTTCAGATCCGAGTTCGCCCGCAGGTTATCGGCGGCGGACCAGAGGTCGTCTTCGAGTTTTTTCAGTTGGTCGCGGGTCATTGAGTGCGGCAGGTCCCTGAGTGCGCGATGTTGTAGTCATTCGACATTGGCAATGATGGGCCGGAGCGCGGAGACCCGGGTAAATGTCGCCGGCGGCCGGCACCGAAGCAAGCAGGGCCAGGCCATTCAATCCGGCAAGATCGAAAACTCGCCAGCGTCGGCTCGCACGCGACGGACGGCACCCCGGCGTTTGGAATCTATCATTTGACGGGTCAGATTGGCAACCAAGGCTCAGTCGCCCCGCGGGGCTCAGCCCTGTCACCTGCCGCCGGCAAGCCCCGCCAGGGCATCGGCTGAGGGCTCAAGCAGGCTTTGAAAAGCGCAGTTCTTGGTTGGTTGACGGCCCCACAATGTCCGACTAGATTTGTCAATTAATGCCCTTTCGTGCAAGATTCCATTGCAAATTTTCTGGCAACGACGTCGAACGACTCGGGGTGCTGTCATGCTGCGTTACTGGTTGCTGTTGTGCTGTTTCTCGCTGACGCTCGGCGCGTTCGCGGCTCCGGGGTCGGCAGGACCTGCCGCAACGGCCCCGTTACCGGGTCATGTGCTGGAGGCCCTGGCGGGCGCCGAACCCCTTGCGCCAGCGTCTCCGGGCGATGAGCCGCTGACCCTAACGCTGGTGCTAAGACGTGACGATCCGGCAGGCTTCGCCGACTATCTCGCCGCTGTCTACGACCCCGCGTCCCCGCAGTATCGGCGCTTCCTGACACAGACCGAACTCACGGAGCGCTTTGGTCCCTCGCGAGACACCTATGACGCCGTACTGGGCTGGTTGCAGGCCAACGGCTTCGGGCTGGTGCAGGGGTCCGCAAACCGGCTGACGCTGACGGTCGCCGGTCCTCGCACCGCCGTCGAGCACGCATTCAGGGTGTCTATCGGCACCTTCCGACTCGGGGAGCAGACCTTCTTCGCCAACCGCGACGAGCCGCGGCTGCCGGCTGCGCTCGCCCCCCGCGTGCAGGCTGTCGCCGGGCTCTCCAATCTGGCCCGGCCGACCGGGCAAAAGAAGTTAATCAACGCCATCGTCGCACCGATCAACTGCTCCCGCTGCGCTATTGCGGCCACTGGGAGCACGAAATTTGAAGCGGATGCATGCACAAGCAAGCTCAAGGATGGCCAAAGCTACGACTACACCGTCAAAGCCACCATCGGCACGGGAGATGTCGTCAAGACCTGCGAACCGGCCATCATGGGGCCGCTGGCGCGCCTGCAGGGTCGAGCCGGCGCGGTTACGGCCGGCAAGTTCGCCACCGCGGCGGGTACCCCGTGGCGCGACGTCGACGGCACTGGACAGACCGTCGGCCTGCTGCAATTCGACAACTTCGACCCGGCCGATATCGTCGATTACCTGGACCTGATGGGGCTGCCGCCGTCGCTGATCGCCAATGTCAGTTCTGTGGCCGTGAACGGCGGCGCGACGCGCGGTGACGACGAGGCCGAGGTGCTGATGGACACGGTTAGTGTGATGGTGCTGGCACCGGGTGCCAGGATCGTCATCTACAACGCCCCCTTTACCGGTGCCGGCACCAGCTTTCAGGCACTGTTCAACGCCATGCTGAATGACGGCGTGGACATCATCAGCAACAGTTGGGCCTATTGCGAGAATCAGACCACGCTCGCGGATGTGCAGAGCATCGACGCGCTCTTCCAGGCCGCGGCGGCCTCCGGTATCTCGGTGTTCAATGCCAGCGGTGATAGCGGCAGCACCTGTCTGAACGGCAGCCCGAACACGGTCGCGGTACCGGCCGGTTCACCGAATGCGACCGCGGTGGGCGGATCTTCGCTGACCCAAGGTCCCGGCTGGACCTACGGCACCGAGACCTGGTGGAACGGCAGCGGCGCGACCCCGCCGAGCGGTCAGGGCGGTTTTGGTGTGAGCCGCTTCTTTGCGCGGCCGGCGTATCAGAGCGGCTTTACGGCCTCGGCGATGCGCTCGGTGCCCGACGTGGTCGCCAATGCCGACCCGGCCGAGGGCATCATCCTCTGCCGCGGCACTGCCGGCGGCTGCCCGGACGGGCGCCTCTATGGCGGCACCAGCTCGGCGGCACCGACCTGGGCCGGGCTCACGGCCCTGCTGAACCAGGCCCGGGGCACCAATCTCGGTCTGCTGAATCCGTTGTTGTATCCGCTGGCCGCCACCGATGCCTTCCACGGGCCGACGCGCCTCAACAGTGATTTCGCGCATGTGGGGCTCGGTTCGCCTAACCTCGGCGCTCTGCAATTGCGGCTGAACGGTCTGACGGCTGGTTCCGTCGATGCCGCGCAATCCGGTCTGTCCGGCTGGGTCGAACCGAAGGATAGCTCGACGTTCGCGCAACTCGGCGGTGTCCCGGCCGACGGCGTCACGCCGGTTCACATGGTCGCACGGCTCCGTGACGCCGACGGTCACGCGGTCAGCGGCAAGACGGTCCGGCTCGACGCCAACCCGGCCGGGCAGGTGACGATCACCCCGGCGACGG
>Ga0247840_10006809_pt1 | contig 16209 bp, 17 predicted proteins | sample LaCruzMarch2015__FD_192404 | JGI IMG/M metagenome (GOLD analysis project Ga0247840, IMG submission 192404) | Freshwater microbial communities from meromictic Lake La Cruz, Castile-La Mancha, Spain - LaCruzMarch2015_17m | ecosystem: Environmental > Aquatic > Freshwater > Lake | place: Spain... | reverse complement strand
ATCAACGAAGGCGGCTTGAGCGAGCGGGTCCGTATTCGCGGGCTCAAGCCGGAGGTTTGTGGGATGGTGGGGTCCCAGGCGACGTTAAACGCGGTGGGTGGGTTGGAACCAGCTCAGCCTGGGCGGCAGATTCCACCGCAATGACCGTGCTTTTCCACTTGACAGGAATCATTACCCCATGTGAGGCGGCCAATACAGCATCAAGCGTTTTCGTGGGACCGCCTCTCTCGAATGGAGTCAAATAGCGAGTTTCTGCTGTCTCATCGGCGCTGGCGATGCTGAAAATTCCACCCTGCCTGACGCCGTTTATGCAATACTCTCATCGCACTGATTCAGCTTTAACGAACCTGATTTCCTGTATGCCGACACCATCGAAGCCATCGCCATTGATGTGACGGTAGGCGAGTTGTCCAATGCCGTGAAGCCCGACCACGACTTCGGGCTCCATGTGCGCGGGCGGTCGAACGATGGCACCCTCTGGGATGTGCTAGAAGGAGGTGACGAAGACCTCCTAACCGTCCGCCTTTCGGTGGATGCCACCACCGAAACTGTGTGGCAACTGGTCTGTGATCGGATTGATGATGCCCGCAGCTTAGATCGACAACTGCAGCGAATCAGCTAAGCAAGCGTCGCAAGGTGATTCTCTATCGAGGAGCTTTTTAAACTATATATGAAACAGTTAATCCTAAGGTTGTTGACTCGCATTATCTGCTGGCTACCAGAAAAACAGGCCATCGCTTTACTCGATGCACTTTGCGCTATTCGTCCTTCTTTGGTTCTTCCACTGATTCTGCGGTTGCCCCGCCATGCCATTGTGACCAAGGCTTGGAAATACGCTGGTTTCTACGCAATCCTAACGGACGACCAACTTGATAAGTTCGAATATCGCGTTATCGATCCTGAACGGATTGAGACAGTACCGTTCCCTTATGTCACCGGTTTATCGACAGGAGGAAATTACGCTATATTAAAGCCCAAGACGGCAATATACAGATTCACTGATGTGGTGTTCCATCCCTTGTCAGACGCGCTAAGAGTTGGTGACAAGGTATATTGGGAAAAGTCATCGAGAATCCAGTTTGCGAAAGCGATACCAATGGATCGCGATCTGCTCGCCTACGACAAGGAACATCGTTCACTGTTCTTGCGGAATTACCCTCGAACTCAGAAAATTAAAAATGGGTTTAGCGTAACAGGGGTGAATATTAACAGCTGGGGTCATTTTATTGGTAACTTTTTTCCTAAATTGATCGCGCTGAAGTCGATTAACGACATGGAACTTGTTGTTCTGTTGCCCACCAATGTTGATGAACACATTAGAAGCCTGGTGGAAACATGCGTGGCACGACTTGGCCCGTACAAGGTTCTGTATCTGGACCCTGATGTGCCGGTTGTATGTGAATCGTTATATTATTGCGGCTCCCCGAGTTATCTCGCGGATCATGCGAATTATTTGCATCCCGCCGATATTCATATCAGTCAATATTCAATCAGGGCACTTCATGAACTGGTCGGGCTGACTCGTATCGAAAACAGGTCCTTAGGGACCCGTAAGATTTTTATTGGTCGCACCGGCCCCAGAAATTTAATTAACTACCCGGAGGTCGAGGCCTTCTTTATCGAGTTGGGCTTCGAAGTTATTTATCCACACCTCTTGACGTTACGTGAAAAAATTTCGGCATTCGAAGAAGCAACACACATTGCTGGTCCACTCTCAAGCGGTTTTGCAAATAGCATTTTCAGTCGACCAGGAACGAAGATATTTGCCTTTATCAATTTCGCTAGGAGTTTGGACTTGTACTTCGCTCCGTTCACTTTGGACCCCTTTTTCATGAAGACGTTTTTTGTCAGTGGTGACGAATCTTGCACGTCCGATATTCATAATTCATACCGGGTCTCCCTCGACAAAATCCGGGCAGGTCTCGCTGAAACGGAATTCCTTAGTTGAAGATCCTCACTGGTGCGTACGGGCTTTTCTCTAATATTTCGATTTGGTCAAGAATCAAATGCAACACCTGTACTTTTTGAGAGTTGCAATATCTAATGTATTTTAAAGCGGTTCTGACAAGTTGCCTTTATTGGATACTTGATAATAATCAATTTATGGGGAAAATTTTATTAATCATTCTCGAAAATATTAAACCGAGTTGGCGTTATAAAGCATTAGTGCCTTACGTTTGGATGGATCAAGAAACCATTGCGAAATCTCGTTTACTTATGAGTGGTTTTGAAACCTCAGTATTCGCACCATGTTTCTTGGGGGATCCAAAGTTACGATCAACTGTCCAGCTAAGTGAACTCCGCTACAGGCAATTTCTGTCAGCCAAAGTGAGCGCACGTGGATCTAATGTTTTTTGTTTTCGTGCGAATCGAATTGTTATTGAACGGGTTGTCGGGGTTGATCCCGAATCGGTTTCATATGCAACCGGGTTGGTACTTTGGCAGGGTAAGCGAAATGCCTTGATTAATACACCGGCTCACGATGATTGCATAGAAAAAGGTATTTTCCTGAGTGGAAATGGATCGTGGAACTATTATCACTGGCTAATTGAAATACTCCCAAAATGTCAGTTAATAGAGGCTTTGCCGTCGCCACTAAAGGATTATCCATTGCTCGTGAGCGAGGACGTTATAAATATTGCCTCTTTTATTACTACGTTGGATCGCATTATGCCGCATCATAGTCGCGTCATCATGCGTAATGATCAAATTTATTGTGTGGACGATCTGGTATGGATAGATACTCCAAACAATTTGCCATTTAACATGAAAGGGAACAACATTTTTAAGACCGATCATTGTAGAATCAGGTCTGAGACTATAGCATGGCTTAGGGATTCTCTTATGTATTCAGCAGCACCTAGGCCACCCACATCCGCAAATCGGATCTTCTTAAAAAGAAAAACGATTCGTCGACTCTATAATCAAGACGAGGTTGAGGTCTTCCTGCAAAAGTACGGCTTTGCTTCTGTTGATATGGAAGAATTGTCATTCGATGAGCAGGTGGCGGTATTCAGCGGTGCAAAGTGGATTGTCGGACCTACCGGCGCGGCATGGACAAATCTTGTTTTCGCGCAGTCGAATGCTATCGCATTATGTTGGATGGCAAGTGGTTATGGTGATTTTTCCGCCTTCTCAACCCTTGCTGGCATAGTTGGGGTTAATATGAATTATATTACTTACGATGTAAAGATTGATTCTACCGGGGGGCTCTATAGTTCTAACTATGCGATGAAAGTTGAAAAAATAAAGAATGCCTTACATGATCTAGGTCTAGATCCGATTAATTGAACTTGCAAACAAGCAGCTACGAATAAGTCTTGGAGACATCTGCATGACCAGGGCCTTGATCATAAGACGAGCCACGTTGCGAGTCTCGGAGTCGTCGGTCCGCCAAGTGGATCCTATAGATCAAGAATTTATCTCGGCATCTCCGGTAGGAACATCACGGTTAGCGGCAGCGATGGCCAAGGCCCCCACGACGGTCCTTGGTCCCCTCCCGGGTCAACCTCTCTGGTGGCTTATAGTCCATTCGACCGCGATGTGCTTCGTCGGGATCCACATATTTTTCGGATTGTAGAATGACTGACCAAGACCGCCCATTGGTAACATTTGCCCTGTTCGCTTACAACCAGGAGCGATTTATCCGCGAGGCAGTGGAGGGAGCCTTGACGCAAGATGATTCTCCGTTGGAGATCATTTTGTCGGATGATTGCTCGAATGATAGTACATTCGAAATGATAAAAGACGTCGCAGAAACATACTCAGGTACTCATCGGGTTTTAGTTAATAGGAATGCGGTCAATCTGGGAATCGGAGGACATGTAAGAAACCTAGGTGCGATATCAAATGGAAAAATATAGTCACGGGCTTGAACAGGATGTTTCCGTCATTGACCTTATCGGACGATGCGATATAGTAAGTATACCTATCGTCGTCGTCGCCTTCCTTGCCGCGCGCCTGCTGCCATTATGGTCAGCGACCGTCGTCGGAAGTGTGGCAACCATCGCGGCAACAATGCTGTGCCTACGGGGGCTGGTGCAGCGCATCGGGGCGGGACATCGTATCGTGCGGATGGCTTGCCGGGTGCCGGGGGGCGGCTCACCTGTGGCTGATAAATCCATTGAACGACGCGACGCGTTTCGTCCCGATTTGCCTCTTAACCGGATAGAAGAATGACCGAGCATGACCGCCCGTTAGTGACCATTGCGCTGTTCGCGTACAACCAGGAGCGCTTTATCCGCGAAGCGGTGGAAGGGGTGCTGGGGCAGGATTATGAGCCGCTAGAGATAATTTTGTCTGATGACTGCTCAGCAGACGAAACTTTTGCAATTATCAAGAACATGGTCAAAGAGTATGCCGGATCTAATAAGGTTATCCTGAACAGAAATGAAAATAATCTCGGAATTTGTCCTCATGTTAGCAAAATCATGTCTATTGCAAGCGGGGATTTGATAATCGTAGCTTCAGGTGACGACATTTCTTTGCCAGGTCGTACATCGACGCTTGTGGAAAGTTGGCTTAGCTCGAACCGTGAACCTGATCTTCTCTGTTCGGATTATTTCTTGATCAATGAATCAGGAGCGATGCTGCGCGTTGGTAAAGGGTGTAAGCTAGAAAATATGACTCCAGTAAGAATTGCTGAACACGGATTCTCCGTTCTCGGCGCTACTGCGGCGTGGACAAAATCTCTCTGGCTAAGGTTTCCTGAAATCCCAGCTCCTGTCGTACACGAAGATCAAATTATGTCATTCCGAGCAGCTATGGCTGGAGGAATCAAGTACATTGAGATGCCACTTGTACGGTATCGGTATGAGGTAAGCACTTGGATTGCTCGCGGACGAACTATGGATCCAAGTGAAATGCAGGCACGAACCGCAAAAATTAGTTACAATCAAATGCTTGTCTCGATCGTACAACTGACGGACGCGGTATGTGGAAAGCGGTTAGATTTACTTCCACTTATAAACTCGCGATTTAATATGCACCGTATGGTTTTTATGATTTATGGTGGGCAGCTAAATTTCGCCAGCGCCGTCTTGCAAAGTATCAGGCACGGGACTGTTGAGAAACGCCTTCTCAAAGCACTCGTTCAGGCTTACTTTCCATGGCTTCATGGATATATCCTGCGGGCCCGTAACAAATTCGCTCATATTGGTAAACGGATGAAGCCACAAGAAATGAACGAGCGGTAAACACCGTTCCGATCAGCGAACCGATCGGCAATCGTGGTCATTGCTCGACTGACACGGGCATTCCTTGGTGCATTCGTCCCGCCGTGGGCGTCGGCAAATCACCTGACATGAGCCGCCGCCATCGTTAGGCTTGGGTGGTGGGCGGTCACGGCAGGAGCGACGATCCACGATGGGAACTGAAGCACCCGCCGTTGTGTTCGCCGAACCGGTCAGCTTTTCAGCGGCGGTAACATGGCATTTAGATATCGATGGGTACGGCGCAAGTGCGGGGTCAACACGACGAAAAGAAGGGGCGCGGGGCAACCTGATGTTCGGGGGTTGACGAGCGACCTATTGCGAAGAGATAGTTCGCCATGCCCAAGATAAACTTTGTGCTCTACAACGGCTTGCCCGAGGACAGCCGGGCACGAGCGACGGAGCTTACCAGGCTGCGCGAGCTGGCCTGGGATCAAGGGCGTGTAGAATGCAAGGCGCATATGTGGGTGTGGCCGGCCTACTGTGCTCTGAAGCACACTATATCGAACGTTAACGTTGAGTTGTCGGTCGCTCCGAGGCCTGACGCGGTAAACTTTATCGCAGCCAACGGGCTTAGAAAAGTTCACGGATTTCATCCAGGTCGGTTTTTCACAGTCGCGCTGCGTGCCGATGGGCGCCCCTTTCCCTATGCACATTTTGAGGTCGTTCAGAACCGGCATTCGGAAGGGGCGAATCGGATTTATATTCCACATTTGCCTCAGCCTGGCTTGGTTCCCCGCGACAGATCCAGGTCGCGTGTTACCCGTGTGGCATTTGCCGGAGAATCCGGAAACCTCTTCCGTAACATTGCCGAGTTGATCCCGCTATTTCGGGACATAGGGCTTGATTTCGCTCTTAAAGGTCCCGGCGACTGGCACGATCTATCGGACGTCGATCTCCTGCTAGGGATACGCTCTCTGGATCGGCAGCGGCATCACAGCAAGCCGCCGACAAAGCTCTTCAACGCCTGGCATGCGGATATTCCGTTTATTGCCGGGTTTGACTCGGCATACGAGCAATGCGGGTTACCCGGCCATGACTATGTTAGGGTGTCTAACCTGTCCGAGTTGAAATTGGCGATCCAAAGGCTCGCCAATGACCAAGATCTGTATCGATCGATTGTCGAGAACGGCAAAGTCTCACGGGCACGCTACACGGTCGAAATAATTGGACATACGTGGGCCGAAGTGATCGATCAAGCAATCTTGCCAGCTTATTGGAGATGGAGATCAGGTTTTGCCGGCACCCGAATTGCTGATCTCGGTAGAAGAGGGGCTTTTCGCGTGTTGGAATCCAAGGCACTATGTTTTTTTCCTCGGGCTTTATTTAGACTGTCCCGGTGAGGCTGAGCTGACGCTGTTTGGTCTTTGAATAAATGATACCGAAGGAACAATTCCCGGTTGTCATCAGGAGCCAAGCCCTTGGCGCTTGGTAACGCTAAGAACATTGTATGCAGATGCAGACCGATAAGCTAAGGCATCGCTGCCATCGTTGTGGTTTACGCTCGGTGAGGACACCTCGCGGCTGTCGCACGGAGATCAAGGTCTCTACGGCTTTCAGTCTCGCAGCCTTTGCGAAGGCGACCGTTAGGGCCTTTACAGGGCGAAGGGATTTTCCTTCCTGTGCAATCTACCGCTGAGACTGGCTACACATACACCATCGCCCGTACTATCACTTGGAGTAATCCGGTCCATGGTAAAGATTAACATTCTGGGTGATTTTTTTGCAGGCACTGCATTGACCGAAAGATATTTGTCGCAGGGTATTGAGGCTTTATTACATAAGGATTTTTCCGGCCTCCTTCGTGAGGCAGATTTGAACATACTTAATCTCGAGTCACCTTTAACCACGTCATCTAGGGCGGCAAAAAAAGCAGGGCCTGTCCTAAAGGGAGACAGGCGAATTTTGCACGCGCTTTCCGAAAGCAACTTCCATCTTGCCACGCTAGCGAACAATCACATGATGGATTTCGGCATTTCGGGTTTGGAAGACACAGTACGGGGTCTAGATAGTCATGGAATCGCCTATGTGGGGGCGAGCCTGTGTCCAAGAACGGACGGTCATGTTTTCCAAGGCCATGCAAAGGGTATCAAGGTTTCGATTATAAACGTAGCGGAGCAGGAATTCGGGATTGTAGGCGACGGTGAGACGGGGGTTGCGAAAGAGGATATTGGGTCAATATTTTATTGGTTAGCTGAGGAGAGGACGCGATCGGATGCCGTTGTGCTGGTCATACATGGCGGCTCGGAGCTTTATCCGCTTCCCTCGCCCGATCGGTTCCGGCGCGCTCGGCTATATGTGGACTATGGGGCGGATGCTGTAGTTTTTCATCACACGCATGTGGTTAGCGCATTCGAAAAATATAATGGCAAGCCAATCTTTTATGGGTTGGGCAATTTTCTATTTGAGAAGGCGGGTGCGGCGAAGTCCTGGAATACTGGAATGATGGCACAGTTGGTAATCAATAAGCGCGACGATACTGTCACCGGGGAGCCCGTTTTTTTTCGGTATGAGAACGGTTGCGGTGTGAGCGCTTTGGATGGTTACGAATTAGATCATATTCGTGAACATGTCGATAGTTTGAATCATACTATGGGGGATGTCGGCCGGTTGCGGGACTCATGGAAGGACTTTTGTATGGAGCGGAGGCTTGGGGCCTTGAGATTAAGTAACCTCGTTCCGCGATGGCAGGGGTTTTTGCTTAGGCAGGGAATTCTAAAGCGGCCGATCTTTCATGAAAAGTCGCTCTTGGGTGGATTGAATGTCCTGAGGTGCGCCGCACACAGGGAGGTAGCAACGACAGTCTTCGAAGAGGAAGCAAGGGCTAGGTTCAAAACTCTTGTATAATGAGGGTATGGGAGGAAGGGGGCAGTGATGACGCGTGCTTGCTAGCGTGTTGGCGTTACGGAAGCGCTGAAGTATTCATATGCCGGCGACTCCTTTCAGAAATAGCAGGCTTGCGCGGCGCCAAGCGAAAACGAAATCCCGAAGTAATCTGCGATCCCCTAAGGTAATAATGTATATAGTCTGGTTAATTAAGGATGGGGGCGACTGCGATCACCAATCTGTCAGACAGTTAAGTTTTCACGACGGGTTCGCTTGTTGTAGACGCTCATGGTTGGTATCTGAGTTTCGCGTCGACATGGTGAGTCATGTGTCGCTGCGCGTAGTCGGACAGGAAGATCCCCGCGGCGGCGAGGCGCTCACGCTCACACTGGGCGTCAGGCTAGATAGATCCTCCCAGTGCTCCGGAGGGTCCTGGATCGAGATCCAGATTGATCCAGGCAAGGATCGGGTGCATGTGATGCGCGATCCGGCGGGCTTGATGACGGCATTTTTCGCACGGATTGCCGGCGGGTATCTTATCAGCGACAGCGTGCCGGCACTGCTCGAATGCAACGCTATTTCGCGAGCGGTGGATTTCGAGGCTTTGAACGAGTACTGGTTTCTTGATTTCTGCATCGCACCGAGGACCATTTGGTCGGACATAAGGGCTGTACCCAACGGGCACCGGGCTGAGCTTCCTTTGCATTCCGGACGGGAGGCTGTCTACGAGCAATGCTGGATTCCCGGACTTAGCGCAGCCGAGCAGGCCCCGCTGCCGGCGGCGAGTGCTCCCGCGGCCCTGCGGAAAGTAATACTGGAGGAAACTGAGCTTGCGATGACCGCGGCTCCTAATGGCTTTGTCAATCTTTTGAGTGGGGGCATCGACTCTTCCGTGGTCCTGGCTGCTTGCCACGTTCTTGGCCGTCATCCCGATTATGCCATCACGTTCAAGGGAAATGGGGATGCCGACGAATCCGGCCTGGCGGCGGTTACTGCCGATCGTCTAGGTGTCCAGCTGGAGATCGCACGGGCGGATGCCAGCGATCTAGTCACTGACGCTCGCGAGGTCACACGCATCTGGGGCCAGCCATATGCCCATGGCTCGGTACATGCCATGCAGCAACTCCTCAAGCATGTCCCGACGGGGGGCATACTGCTTACTGGGGATGGCGGCGGGGAGGCCTTTGTGGGATTGCCCCCCCGACTATCGGTCTGGCGGTGGGGCGCAGCCTCGATCTTTCACGTGATGAACTCACTTCCCTATGGCTTAAGACGGAACCTGTATGAGCGTTTCGCCACGCGCTTGTTCTGGGGTCGGGCGTTTTCTTACGCTCTAGAACTGCACGCGGCTCGGGATGAGGGGGAGAGGGAGGTGCGGAAAACACCGTTGGCGCAATGGGAGACCGAGGTGGTGGTGCGGCCCGAGAATCTGCGCCTTTTCTCGAAGGACCGGCTCGCTGAGGTACTGGCCGCGCTCACCGAAAAGTCTGCGCTGCCCAGCGAATCGTTGTTTGCTCGAAGTCTGATCTTTTGGTGGGGCTGTGAAGGGGTTTACGCAAAAACCTGGCGTTTGTTGGACGCTCAGGGTGTGAACGGCCTGGGTCCGCTGACCTCTCCTGGTTTTTTCGATACAGTGAAGCGAATTCCGCTTACCCAGCGGGGCACACGGAAACAGGCGTTGCGCGACGCATTCGCGGATGTCTTGCCTCCTGAAGTGGTGAATGCGCCCAAGAGAGGATTGACGCCATTGAACCGCCAGCTATTGGCGCAAGAGGCCGATGCCGGCATCGCGTGGATTACCGACGGCGGCAGCGTGGCCTGGGACGCATTGTTCGATCGCGACACGGTAGCGGCATTCTGGAAGGCACACCGGGACGGCAAAGTGTACCGGAGCAACCTTTTGTACAAGGCGATCATCTTTCGCGCGTGGTGCGACCAATGGCAACCAGAGATCTCGGGAAAGCGTCTTTGACTAAGGTGACGGTCGCCATGCTTGGCGCCCGCAGGCACTACGCCGTGCCGCGCCTGCTTCACGAGGCTGGCTTGCTGGAGCGGTTTTTTACCGACAGCTACAGCGGCAACAAGCCCTGGCTGGACCGCGCCCTGAAGAGTGTCCCGCAGCGGATGCGGCCGCAGGGTCTTCAACGCTGGCTTGGCCGCCGCGATGCTGTGCTGTCGCCGCATAAAGTGATCAGCTTTGAGACCTTAGGGCTCGGGTATGCTTGGGCGCGACATCGTGCACGCGGCGAGGATGAATTGGAGAGGGTGTACCAAAATGCTGCTGTTCAGTTTGCCGAACGCATCGGGTCTGTAGGTTTTGGCAATGCCTCTCAGGTATGGGGGTTTAACGGTGCGGCATTTGAGCTGTTCAAGACGGCCAAGCGACAAGGGCTGCGCTGCATTCTGGAACAGACGAGCAATCCCAAGCCGATCGAGCGAACATTGATCCAAGAGGAGTACGCACGCTGGCCTGATTGGGCGTTATCCGCCCCCGGCATGCGCCAAGGCGTGTTGTTGGAGGAACGTGAGCGACAGGAGTGGCAGCTCGCAGACTGCATCGTGGGGGGCTCGGAATTTGTTGCGGGCGGACTGAGGCAATGCGGCGTACCGGAGGGTAAAATCCGGGTCGTACCTTATGGAGTCGATCCGACCCGTTTTGCACTTAATACCCCGCTGACGCAGAAGCAGCGCAGCGGCCCGTTGCGCGTTCTGTTTGTTGGTCGGGTATCCGTCATGAAGGGGACACCTGACCTGCTTCACGCCCTGGCGCTACTGGGGCCGAATTGGGTCCACGCCCGTCTGATCGGTGGGGTTGACCTCGATAACCGAAAACTTCAGGCGTTTAGCAAAGTCGCCGAGATCGTTGGGTACGTCCCACGCACGGAGTTGGGAGCACATTATCGGTGGGCAGAGGTGTTTTGCTTTCCTTCCTTGACCGAGGGCTCAGCTACTGTCACCTACGAGGCACTGATGTCCGGTGTGCCAGTGGTCGCCACACCCAACGCCGGCGCCCCGGTGCGCGATGGCGTCGATGGCGTCCTCGTCCCGATCCGCGATCCGCAGGCCCTGGCCAATGCCCTGCAGCGCTACCTGGATGAACCGGATCTACTCTTAGCGCATCAAGCGGCGGCCGCGCAAGATCGGCACCGCCTCGGGCTCGACGCCTACCGCGTGAATCTGGTTGGCGTGGTGCTCGGGCTCGCCGCGTGCGCATGACCTCCGGTTCGGTTCGGCTGATCTGACCGCGCCAGAATGAGTGAATTTCTGCTCGGTATCCTGATCGTCTGTTGCCTGCTGATCCTGTCCTGGGGTCTGAAGCGCCGCTCGCGTATGATCCAGTACCCATTTCTGGTCGCCGCGGTGTACCTCGGTTGGATGGTCCCTCAGTTCCTGGGGCTGACGAAGCACCCCTATCTCCCACAAGGGGCGCTGTCGAAGACCCTCGTGATGGCCATCCTCTGCCTGGGGGCCGTTTACTTGGGTTACACGATCAGCCCACGGCCGGCCCGCCTGTTCTGGTGGCGATTCGACGATCGACGGCTTCTGTTCGGAAGCCTGGTGTTGTCACTGCTCGGTGCCTTCTTCTTCTTTAAGGTCAGCCAGCTCGCTGCGGAGGTCACCGCCGAGCATGGTGGCGCTTGGACAGGCGCCATCACCATCTATATATTTTTCGCACGGTTGCTGACCATCGGCCTGGTCATCGCGATCATCCTGCACCTGATGAAACCGCGGTGGCAGACGCTGGTGATCATCAGCTTCGATCTGCTGTTCTATCTCGATCGCATCATCATCAAAGGCCGCCGCAGTGCAATGGTGGAGCTGGCTTTGATGGCGCTGATGGCGGCGTGGTTCTATCGCCGTTGGCTGCCGTCACGATGGGTGATTGTTGCCGGCTTGGTCGGTGGCGCTCTGGTGATCAATAGCATCGGCGACTATCGCTCGACGATGTTGGGAGAGGATCGAACGACCTGGAGCGGTGCGGGCCTGCAGCAGATCATGGAGATCGACTTCATAGGGAATCTGCAAAAGATTGCCGAAGGCGAGTCTGGGAACCATGAGTTGCAGAATGCAGTGATGAATATCGAGGCTACCGACCATCTCCTTGTCTTCGATTATTGGCTGAGCCTTTGGAATCAGTTCGTGTTTCAATTTTTGCCGGGGCAGTGGATCGGGCATGATCTCAAGCAAGCATTGATGCTTCATTTCGATAACGATGCACAGACATCTTCCGACTATGTGCCTCACTTTGGGTCCACCGTTACGGGCCTTTCCGATGCCTTTCAATCGTTTTGGTATTTTGGCGCCATCAAATTTTTTCTGGCGGGATTGATCATGCGCCGATGGTACCAAGCGGGCGTCAATGGCAATATCGCTGCGCAAATGATCCTGATGCTGATCATTTCTGATTCCCTACAACTCATTACGCATAGCTCCCAGGGCTTTTACATGGGCTTCATCGAACTCGCCGCCTTCTTGCTTCCTGTCCTCTTTTTCGCCCGTACCAAACCTGTCCGCTATGGTGCCCCGCGTTCATGCGCGGGAGAAGCGGCGGACTTTCCAAGGCAGCGCGCCTGATGGTCAAGCGAGTCGCGATCCTGTTCCACCGCCTCGGCCCTTATCACCATGCGCGTCTCTCGGCCGTCGCAGCGGTTTGCGACTTGGTCGCGATTGAGGTCTCGCGCATCGACCGGACCTACGCTTGGGCGGCTGAAGACGGCGTACGTGCCTACCCGATTTTTACACTTTTCGCGGAACGGGATATCGCCGAGGTGCCTGTTTCGGCGGTGCAGCGGCGCGTGCTCGAGGCGCTTGACGCGCTTGCACCTGATGCGATGGCCATCCCTGGCTGGTCTGACCTGCCAGCATTGGTCGCGCTGCAATGGTGCCGACAGACGGGGACGCCGGCCATCCTGATGTCTGATAGCACGGCGCATGACGAGCCGCGCCGATGGTGGCGCGAGGCGGTAAAGGGCCGCGTGGTGCAGATGGCTTCGGCGGCGTTGGTGGGAGGAGCACCCCACCTGGATTACATCACCCGGCTCGGGATGCCGGCGGAACGGGTGTATCTGGGCTACGACGTGGTCGACAACGTCCATTTCTCCGCCGGTGCCGAGGCGGCGAGGTTGCAAGCCGCCAGTGAGCGGGCGCGGCTGGGATTGCCGGCGACGTTCTTCCTTGCCTCGAATCGCTTCATCGAGAAGAAGAACCTCCCAGCCCTGCTTGATGCGTACGATCGCTACCGGCGACGCGCTGGCCCCGATGCCTGGCATCTGGTCTTGCTCGGTGACGGCCCCTTGCGGGCGAAAGTCGAGGGGATCATCCAAGCGCGCGGCCTCGGTGGCTGGGTACTCTTACCGGGCTTCCAGCAGTATCGTGAGCTGCCGGCCTATTACGGGCTTGCTGGAGCTTTCGTCCACGCGAGCACATCGGAGCAATGGGGGTTGGTGGTCAATGAGGCGATGGCGGCTGGGCTGCCGGTACTGGTCTCAAACCGCTGTGGCTGTGCGCCAGACCTGGTTTCTGATGGTGAGAACGGTTACACCTTCGCCCCGACGGACGTTGCTGGCCTTTCTGACCTGATGCTCGCTGTGGCCTCGGATGCCTGCGACCGCTTAACGATGGGCCGGCGCAGCCGCGAGATCATCACCAACTGGAGCCCAGAGACCTTCGCCAAGGGCCTGATGGATGCCGTCGCTGCGGCGCTGGCTGCCCCGCGCCGAGCCTTTTCCTTACGGGATCGGGCATTGCTCTGGGCGTTGATGCGGCGATGAAGATTGCGTTTGTTACCGCGTCGGTCTCGCGCCGGGCGGGCGGTCTGCTGTTCGCGGTGCGTCGGCTGGCGCAGACCCTGATCGCATCGAGCGAGGCCGAGGTGCAGGTGCTGGGCATCGAGGATGAGCACTCCCGGGACGATCTATCCGAGTGGGGGGCGGCCGCGCCGCAAGTCTTTCGTCGCTACGGGCCCGCTGCTTTTGGTTATGCGCCCGGAATGGCGCAGGCACTCGGCTGGTCGGGCTGCGACCTTGCCCACACGCATGGGCTCTGGATGTATCCGTCGCTGGCGGTACACCATTGGTCCCGTACCCGCGGGCGTCCATACCTGATCTCGCCACATGGGATGCTCGACCCCTGGGCCGTGCGCAATTCCGGCTCGAAGAAACGTTTGGCCGGTTGGGCCTACGAGCATGGCCACCTGCGCGGGGCCGCCTGTCTGCATGCCCTCTGTCGGGCCGAAGCGGAGGCGCTTCGTGGCTACGGCCTGCGCAATCCGCTGTGCGTGATCCCAAATGGCGTGGACCTGCCCGATCAACCCCTGGAGCCGCCGCCGGCCTGGGCATCAGTGCTGCCGCCTGGGGCTCGGGTGCTTCTGTATCTCGGTCGGCTGCACCCGAAGAAGGGACTCCCGGGTCTGATCGAGGCTTGGGGTCTGGCACGCGCGGCGGCGCAGGCGGCCGGTTGGCATCTGGTCGTCGCCGGCTGGGATCAGGGCGGGCATCAGGCGCAATTGGTCGCGCAGGTCGAACGCGCCGAGCTCCAGGGCCAAGTGCACTTCGTCGGGCCTCAGTTTGGTACGGACAAGGCGGTGAGCTACGGACAGGCCGATGCCTTTGTGCTGCCGTCGTTCAGCGAGGGGCTGCCGATGACCGTGCTCGAAGCCTGGTCGCATCGCCTGCCGGTGCTGATGACGCGGGCCTGCAATCTGCCGGAAGGGTTTGCGGCGGGCGCGGCCTTGGACACGGCGACGAATCCCGACTCCATCGCCGCCGCGCTTCAACGGCTGTTTGCCATGCCGGACGAGGAGCGAGGCGCGATGGGCGAATGTGGTCACCGTTTGGTCGCCGAGCGCTTCACCTGGCCGCATGTCGCCGAGCAGATGCTCACGGTCTATCGCTGGGTGCTTGGAGACGGGCCGATTCCAAGTTGTGTGGTGGTGGATTGATGTGGGGGCGTGCAAGGGAATGCCGTTGCTTCGTCGTTGTCTGCGATGTCGATGAGGGCGTCTGGGCAAATCCTGGGGCGGATGAAACACCGGTCATTCGACCCGATGCGGCGCTATCGCCTGTTGAGGCGGACGCTGCTCGCTGAGGGCTCGACTATTGGATCTGTCGCGATTTAGCATCGGGGGCTTCGACCGCGGCCGGCGGGCCTGGGTGGAGGCGTTGTGGCTTCTGGTACAGGCATTGCTGGTGGATTCGTGGCTGCCGGGAACGGCACATCGCGTCTGGCTGTTGCGCGCGTTCGGGGCGCGGATTGGGCGCGGCGCGGTGCTGAAGCCGCATCTGCGCATCAAGTTTCCGTGGCGACTGGCGCTGGGCGACCACGTGTGGTTGGGCGAGGGCGTCTGGATCGACAATCTGGGCTTGGTCGAACTGGGGAGCCATGTCTGCATCTCGCAGGGCGCCTATTTGTGCACCGGCAGCCACGACTGGGGCTTGCCAACCTTCGATCTGATCGTGCGTCCGATCCGTGTGGCCGACCGCGTCTGGGTCTGCGCCCGCGCAACCCTGGCGCCTGGCACGCGTGTGGGCGAAGGCGTGGTGGTTGCGCTTGGCGCTGTGGCCTCGGGCGACTTGGCGCCATGGCAGGTCTATGCCGGTGCGCCGGCGGTTGTAGTGCGGACGCGACCAAACTCAGCGGCGGTTCCGTTGCCGCGCAGTCGAGGCGATCAAGCAGGTACTGGAAATCCGCGTTGCGGACCGGTCGCCGGCCTGGGCGGGGCCGACGTGGGCGCGCCTTTCCCATGATTAGGTGGCGTTGGCCTGTGGCACTGCGCCCTATCGCGCAACATCCGTATCAATGGCACCGGAGAGTGCCTGTTGGGCGACGTTTTTTTCGACAGGCTCTACATGAATTCCAGGATATGGCGCTGGTGATCCATGGGCTTCGGCGGGATAATCTGTTCGTCGACATCGGGGCCAATATAGGCATCTTAAGATTGCGTGTATTCGAGCACTTTGGTAATGCTTGAAACAAACATCAGGAGTTGAATTGCAATGCGCTCTTTTCGACATTGGACTTCAAGATACATCAAAGACCGACTTGCGTTCACTAGCGTCCCATCGCGTTTCGTGTACACACCTGTAAGACTCTGATATTTCTTTCAAAAGCGGCGTTTCTCTGGAAAATCGACTTGAAGACCGATCGCTCCGTGCGCCAATCTTCCGCCCCATCC
>Ga0247840_10006800_pt1 | contig 16235 bp, 15 predicted proteins | sample LaCruzMarch2015__FD_192404 | JGI IMG/M metagenome (GOLD analysis project Ga0247840, IMG submission 192404) | Freshwater microbial communities from meromictic Lake La Cruz, Castile-La Mancha, Spain - LaCruzMarch2015_17m | ecosystem: Environmental > Aquatic > Freshwater > Lake | place: Spain... | reverse complement strand
TAAATAATACAAAAAATGTTAGCGCGGTTCATATTCATCAAAATAAAAACGGTAAACCGGGCCCAATCCTTTCTTGGATCGCAACTACGCCTCGATGGAAATCCGGAGTTCTACAAAATAAAAAAAATATGAATAAACCGTGTTGTTCAAATGAAAATAAATGTAACTTAACTGCCCCTATAGGAACAAGAAAAGTAAAGTCAAATAGTTCAATAAAATCATCAACAAAACTTCCTACAAATAAAAAATGTAGGGGTGCAAAACCAGGTGCAATTTTAGTAATTCATGGCAAAAAATTCCAGTACACGAGAAAAAATAAAAATTTATCGAAAGGTAAACCGGGACTTGATGTTATTAAAACAAGTAAATTCGTGTAATAAAAAATTAACTTCACAAATGTATAAAAATAACCAAAAATTAAAATGTTTTTTTTGGTTATTTATTCTAAATTAAAATAATGAAATGGAATTTAACACTTCGATTTAACAAACCAAGATGTTAAGTTAAAAAAATAAAAAAAAATATTAAACATAAATTTTTAAAGTTCCATTTCTGAAATTAAATAGTTTATTTTTATAATTTTTAAAATATTTTTCAATACAATATTTTTCTAAAGGACGGTTAGAATCATCTACATAAATTATACCTCCTTTTTTTGACAATAATGTACTCCACCAATAGCAAGGTATTAAACGACCAGGTTTAGAGGGCGAAATATTCAATTTTTAACCCCATCCGTGTGTAGATCTTTTATGATTTACAAAATGTATTAAAAAATCACCCGCTTTATATTGCTCGCCACAACATTTACAAATATAAGCATTTAATTCACGCTGAGGTATATAACAAATATTATTGGAATATTTTGGACTAATAGATTCTAAATACATTCCAAATTGATCATTAAAGTTACATAAATAGTTACCAATTCGATAATTTTTTTGAGGGGGATAGTGAGTATAAGAATCTCTTAAATAATTTAAACTTTCTTTGCAATTTTTAATAAGAAAATTTCCAGAATTTAAACAAACATTATCTTTTGTAATTATTAAAAAATTTTTATTATCATCATCATGATAGCGTTCAATAAAAGATTCTAATTTAATATCAAAATTCATAATGTGTGCATCTGCATCACTATAAAAAATCCAATCATATTTTTCCAAATTATTTAACAACCCCAAAATTTTAGACCAGTGGGGATTTCTCTCAGGAGCCAAAGATTCTTTTAAATAAATAAAATCGTAATTATGCAATTTGCTATATATTTCTTTGCTTCTATTCGCAGAAGCCCATTTTTTTTGATAATCGTTACCTATGCAAAAAGTAAAAACTGCTATTTTCATTCTTTTTTATATATAAGTAATAATTAATTATTATATATAAGTAATAATTAATATACAAATTATTTTTAATAATAATAAAAAGCAAATGAAAAATATAATTATTGATGAAAAAATAATAATTTCTTTAACAACAATTCCATCTCGATTAGAACACATCATTCCGGTTATTGACTCAATAAAAAATCAAACGATTTTACCTGACGAAATTGTGTTAGTATTACCATTAACATCATTTAGAGAACAAAAGGAAATAAATAAAGACCCTTATATCATTTCGGAACGTATTCATAACTATATTATCAATAATAACATAACAGTATTAAGACCTGAAAAAGATTATGGACCAATTATGAAATTATTGCCAGCACTACTAAGAGAAAAAGAAAATAATACCAATAACATAATTATTAGTATCGACGATGATAAAATATATTTTAATAATACATTAGAAGATTTATTAAATGGGTATAAAAGAAATAATTGTGTTTGCGCTAGAAAAGGATCAATTATTAAATTTTATTTAAATAAAAATTCCGAAAATAATATGAATGCTAGAGAACAAGTATTAAGATCTGCCGATTTAATAGAGGATAAACAAATAAATTTTGTTTTTGGAACAGGAGGAGTTCTTTATAAACCATCATTTTTTAACGACAATATAATGGAAGAAATTTGTAAACTTCCTAATGAAGCTTTTTATGTTGATGATGCTGTAATATCGATTTTTTTAATGAAAAATAATATTAAAATGATATTAGTTAAATCTATAAAAAATGATTTTCAAAAAAAATATGACCATGGTAGATATGGCATAATGGATAGATCAACTATATCGCAAAATATAAATCGTTTGGCAGTATTAAATTCTCAAAATAATAATAATATAGTTGTGATGAATTATTTTAAAAAAAATATTTATGAATATATTGAACATTATAAATTATTTATTTGATTTTTTTCAAAAGTATCTAGACTTTTTTGAATCATTGTTTCAAAAGAAGAAAAATATGTTAAATATATTTCTTTGATTTTATTTTGCATTTCTTGTAACTGAATAGAATTATGACTTTTTTCCAATAATATTTCATTTATATTATTAATATTATTTTCTTTTATTACAATACAAATTTCATTCCAATTAATTACACTATTGAATGGCAACGGATAATTATCAGAAATTATAACAGGTATACTTCCAGCATTTAATATTTCTATTAGTCTATAAGACAATGCTGTACCACAACCCTTGATACATATTGAAAATATGGATTCATATAACAAATTTAGATAAGAATATTTATCTTTGCTTTTTCTAACTGTCATATTATTATTTAAAAGTTCAAATTCAAATTCCCCACTATCTAAATAAATAAATTTTTGATTATCATTTAATTTAAATAATTCCTTCCTAGTTTTGCAAGAATTTAATCTGGGTGCTCCTCGGAATGATGCAATAATTTTCCTATTTTTTATAGTTGGAATGTCATAATTTAAAAAATATCTTTGAAACTGCGGTAGATTAATATCTAATTTGGGTCTATACGTATTCAAAACAAAAGATGATTTAAAATGAACAATATTATTATGCAAACTATTAAATAAAGGGACTGAATGATCACTAAAATCAAAAACTATATGTTTTCCTTTATTTAAATATGGTAAATTTAAAATATATTTTTTTAGTAAATTTAAATCGAAACCGGTAAAAGACATCACTTTTAAAGTTGGAGTAATAATAAAATAATCTGCTTCGTCCGGATTTTGTGTTTTATTATTATGATTCAATAAAAAATGATAAACCGTATCATACCATCTTTTTAAAAAAAATTTATCATAATCCCATTTTATATTTATTTGAAAGTCAAATTCTTCATATAAATAAAATTTCATTATTTATTTAATAATATTATAATATTACATTAAATATTAAAAATATTTTTTTTAAATTTATTAAAAATGAAAAATAATAATGAAGAACAAGATATTCAACAATATAAAAAGTTTATAGCAAATAAAATTAAACTAATTTCAGAAATCGATGCCGAAAACGATTTTGAAGCATTACAAACTATTGTAAGTGCCGCGCTTATCTCTGAAACCTCAACCGATCATGCAAAAGACGAAATCGTATTCAAAGAACGACGCGGAAACAACGTTGTAGATTTCTTCACATTTCAAGAGAGATTGGAAACGCGCGGAAAATATGATGTAACATTTTACGACTTTGTAAAAAATATTGAAGAATTTAAAAAGAAGAAATTTATTCAAAACATGCTCACATATTACGCCACAGTGAAAAATGCGCGCGGATTAAAAAATGAATACATTGTTTTAAAAGAAGTTTACAACATTTGCATCAGCGCAATTAACATTTTCCGACCGCTAATGGCTGTTGAAGTATATGCCAAATATAAACCGTCGGTTGTTTTGGACCCGTGCGCCGGATGGGGCGGTCGTGCCGTCGGTGCGGCAGTATGCAAAAATGTTCGATATTTTGGTATCGATATTAACCATTCTCTCCAAATTCCATACCGAAACATGTGCGCATTCTTGAATTCCAAATTAGGTTCACCCCCAACCCCAATAATTCATATGACGATTGCCGACGCAACTACTTTCGACTACTCGCAAATTGAGCCAAAATATGACATGGTGTTTACATCACCTCCGTACTACTTTATCGAAAAATACAGTCATAATCCATTTTATAATAATTCAAAAGATGAAATGGATGAACAATTTTATTATCCCCTTTTTTCACAAACGTACTTGCACTTGCTGTCTGGCGGGTGCATGGCTTTAAACGTAAATCGGGAAATTTATGAACGCGTTTGCATTCGACTGTTTGGACCCGCTCACCAAACCATGAACTGTAAAAAAAGCAAACGTCAGAATGATTATAGAGAGATGATTTATATTTGGATTAAAAGTTAAATCATAATTTTATTTAGTTTAACAACTGTATTGTTGAATTGTTGAATTGTTGAATTGTTGAATTGTTGAATTGTTGAATTGTTGAATTGTAACAATTTTATATTATAATCATAATTAGTTTTTTAGATTTATATTTTATATTAGTTATATATATAAAAGATATAAAAGATAAATAAAAAATGGTACCATTTAGAGCCCGACTAACCGCACCAAAACAATCATCAAGTGCAGAACTTGAATTTCGTGAATTTGTAAGTTACATGGTGCAACATTGTATGGCTGCACCTGTACAAAAAGTACAAAAAGCAGACGACGCAGGAGAACTAGTAGTGCCCGATTTTGATTTAGCCAATTTAGAAGAAATGATTATGAAAAATTTTCAAAAACGTTATAAAGCAGAGTTTGCACAGGACCCTGTTTTTGCGGATTACTGGTTTATTTCAAAGAATCATCTAAAAAAAGGAATGTGGAAAAAAGCACATACTTTTGCTCGAGCTCACGAAGGATTAAAAATTGGACACTTTGAAGGAAAAGCACTTCCAGAATCTTCTGTATCAGCGTTGGGTGGTGTCCCTGTCGCAAGCTGGGAAGATTTATTGAAAAATAACTCGAAGAACACATATTTGAAAACAAAACGCACCTTGGCTGACTATGCAAGTGAAAATAAAGAAACTATTTTGGGTCTAAGGGGGGTAAGCCTAAAAGCAAATGCCGGTAAAGTAGTTAAAGTAGGCGATCGGTCGGTATATGTAGCTAATGTCGCCATCGATGGAGAACCGAATATGGTGTTTTCATTTGTAAACCAGCTTAGAGTTAAGAGTGGTTGGCTAGATTAGGTTATTAATATCTAATCTATTTTTATTATTATATCATTTGTTTATTTGTTTATATGAAAACTCATATAAACAAAACAAAATACTATAAAATAAATATTAAACGTAATATTACAATTCATTGGTACGAATGAGCTATGAACACTTTTTACATTTTAAAAATACATACTTGAAATTCTCATCATCATCATTATCATCATCACCAACAACGAGATTTGATTTTACTTCATTCTTTGGGAAAATAAGTAATTTTGGTACTCAAAACTCCAAATGGATTAAAGTATTTTCTACTGGAATTATTATTTATTCCAGTTATTATTATTTTAAACACTGCAAATCTATGAACTATTGGAACTATTGTAAATCTATGAATAATTGTAATGATCAATTTCCATTTTTTTCATTTTTTTGTCGCATAAAAAAACTATTTTCACGAAATAACAGTATCGAAAATAATAAAAATAATATTGCACTTGAAATTAAAGAATTCCCCGAACACGTAAAGTATGATAACGGATGGTTTGACGAACTCGATAAATTGAAACAATCGTTAATATCGACATCAGTTCAAATTCCCGCGCCCACGATTTTTGGAGACAATCCGTTGCTTGATCCACTCCGTGAAATTACGCCGCGAGGAGACATAGTAATGTATTATGATATCGAAACCAAATCATTCAATTATTATTCCAACAGTAAAAATATACCGTATTCAACTCTTGATGCGGTTGCTCGAAAGTACGTGTGTTTGCATAAAGACCCGTCCATCTATATTGACATTCGAGACGAAGTTCAAAAAGGGCGCGAAAAATGTTTACAACAAGACAAAGATAATAAATTGAAAATGGAAAAAAGTAAAAATAAAAGTGAAAGTGGAATTTTATCATCTACGAAAAAATCTTTGTTTGCTGCATTTAAAAATTATAAAACGGGGCGGAATGTTCTAAAATCTCTCCATAATTATAACTATAATGGAAAAAAAGAAACCGTCGTTGTTATGAAAGACAGTATTAATAAATTTGTTTATAAAGGCACAATTAAACAATATGACGATGATTTGAAATTTTATAAAAATAAACAACCTTCCGATTCTATTGATGTTTCTACTTCTGTTGATTATACGAATAACTGTAATAACTGTAACAACGGTTGTAAAGATGGATGTGAAAATACAGAAAAAGAAATTGACTACATTAAACTAAATTATGAAAAACAAGATATTTCATACGCCGAATTTAAAAAAAAATACAATCAGTAATATATAAATATTTATTAAAATTAAAATTTAAATTAAAATATATTTATATATTAGCTACGTAAGCGACAAGTGATGCAACCAAGACCAGCGTACTTAAAACCACAAGCGCCAAATGAGTACGGATACAATTTGGGTAATATTAATTTTAGCGGATTGGGCGCCGGTATAAATGACCAAGTTGCAAAGTTGAGGAATCTTCTCAAAGCGCGTGGTAAAATGTTTATACCCGGGTTGGCATCGTCATCCGCACCCCAATCCAATCCCAGTATAATGAACTATGACTACGACGGTGACGGCAGTATCGTGAAATATACCCGTCAACAATTTGACGACTTGTATAAAACAAATATCAGGCGTAGTTCGAATTATAGTGACAGCGGTGGAGACGGTTATTTTGATAAACTATTTTTCATGTTTCAGCTTTATATTGCATTTATTAATGCGCTAATGAATGCGGCAAATATGAGCGCATCCATCATTTTTGGAAATCAGTCTCTGCAAAACATATTTTCTATTTTTCTTGTCAATGTTTTGAATATGATTTTAAAAACCAATGTTGCCGACTTGACTCCAGAACAACTTCGCGATCTCCTCGAAAAAAACAGACCCGTTCTCCAACAAATTTCTACAATTATTATTGACGAAGCGTCGCAGCTTCTTGTCGGATTAAGCGATGTTTGTAAAAAAATCGCATTGGATTGGGTCCAAAACGTGTTACCCGGACTCGTTAAAAGTGCCGCGATTGGTATTCCGAGCGCAGTTGAAGCGGCCATACCGCCATTAGGAGAAGTTGTCGAAATTGTAAATACCGGTCTCTCTTTAATGGGTTCATTCATGAAAATTGTTGGCGCAGTTCAAAGAAACGTAGATAATGTTTCTCAAGGAGTCAGCCATGTAAAAAGCGCATACGACTCTTTACAAAAAGTAAAAGACTTGCTCAGCAAGGATTCCAGCGAAATCGTGAAAACTGCAACCTCTGCTGTTGTTACTCCCGCGCTGAATGACGCTGCACAGAGTTTTATTCAAAGCGTGTCGCAACCGGCGGCGACAGCAACGACGACGTCGTCTCCAGTATCGATAACACAATTACAAGAAACACCGTCTGATACGTCTGATACACCCAGTCCTTCACATGTGACAAATTTGTTCAACATTGGAAAAAATATAGTACAAAATGCTGCAAGAAATGTGGCGAAAGAAGGACTAAATAGAGCATCGAGTGCTCTTTCTAGTTTATTAATAACACCAAGCGGAAGCGCGGTAACTGACTCGAAGGGAGAACCGATTACAAAAAGTTTCTGGGAAAATTCATGGAAAATGCTATTTGATTCTGCACTAGACAAATTAAAAAAAAGTAAAGAAGCAATGAATCAAATTAGACTGAATTCCGGAATTGGTGAAAATGGAAAACCGCTGGCAACTACTATTATTGTTGAATATGTTTTTAAACATCCCGACATTCTCATTCCCTTTTTACCGGTACCGTATAATGTTGCCGCCATCGCGGTTCGACTCGTTCAAACATATATGGAGCGCGTGCGCCAACAAAAAGCTGCTGCTGCTGCTGCTTCTACCGGCGGTCACGGTGGCGGCAGTCACGGTAGAAGCATCGGTAGAACAACCAGAACTAGTAAAATGAAACATCGAAAATATTTAAAAAATACAAAACATTTTCATCGTTATATTTCCAACCTTCGAAAAAAAACTGCGAAAAAAGAGCTAGAATTAGTAAATAGCATTCAAGAATTGAAAAATATGTAAATGTAAATATAACAACATATAACATTATTAACAGTTTAAATATAATATACGGTATAATTATTTTCATTTTTTACTTATCCATTTTAAGAACCCATTGCTTTTTCTCAAATTAAATGATGTTCCCAAATGACCTTTCGCGATTCGATACGCCGAAAGTTCAAATGGAGACATCTGTGAAATATAATCATATGTAATATCCGCAACCGTAACGCCTGCTCCATTTTCTTTTTGTGTCTCTTGTTCCATAGAACCAATATAATTTATTTCCAAGTATGAATGAATGTTTAATACGTTTTGATTCAACATTCATTATTTATCAATTTTTATAAAACGAATCTTAATTAAAAATATTTCAAATCTTCAAATGTCATCAACATCAATTTCTTCTTTGTACATATTTGTTGACCGTTTATTTTTATTCCAATTGTTTTGTTTTTGCGGTTCTTCTTCTTCTTCTTCGCTTTCTTCGCTTTCTTCGCTTTCTTCGATCCTATTATTGTTACTGCCACGATCACCACTTTCATCATTACCCCCACTCTCATCCTCCTCTTCATCATCGCTTTCAATGTCACTGTAAAATGCCGCCTGATCAATCACATTGTTATTTGTTTTCCGCTGCTCCGCATTGAGTCGGATCGTTTCTACTTTTTGTGAAGCAATCTTTTGATAGCGGATTGTGTCCATATCCACAAACTGCAGCGCTTCCTCACTTGCCATTGTTACTGCGATCGAGCGCGCCAGTTCTGACTCCTTCATATATATTCCATGCGTTCGTTTCAGTGTTTCCTTCTCTGATGAAGAATACACTTCCAACAGATCACACATTTCCATTTCCTTTTTTCCGTTAACGAGCACGAGCTCCGACGGCACTTGCTGAAATTCGCGCAGCCCAATTAGAACCCACTTGTCAACTTCGATGATGTTGTCGCGCTTTCCGCGACCTTTGAATTTTCCGCGAATGAAACAGCGGCGCTCTTTTTCATCAATGCACATGACATCAAATGTATTTCCGTTCAGGCGTTTTACCACCCCATAAATTTCGCTCTTATTTTGTGATATTCGCAGACCACTCTTCGTAGACTTCACAGCGTGCTTGTGTGCAACCTTTTTACCATTGCACCCTCCCATTGTATTTTTTACCATTTTCTATAAATATAAATCAATCTATTGATGATGTATTGATTTCGTATTCGTATTCGTATTCGTATTCGTATTCACTATAATCCAGCTATTATTCTATCTGCGCATCTATTTAAGTATGTTCATTATATTTATTTTTTTATATTCCTATCTATTTCCTATCTTCTTTGACTGCTACTCAATTGAGAAAATAAACTCTCGTTGCGCCGCGAATCTTTCACAGACTCGGATTTGAATTTATCAAAATCGAAATTATCAATCAACAGTTCAAAATCTCGAATGCTCGTTTTCTGGTAAAATATGGACTTGTATTCGTACCGCGTTATCGTGTAGTTGCTGCGCCTGGACGGATCCGGATGCACGTTTCCAAGCAATATTTCGGAAAATGATAGCAAAAACGCGTTAGAAGTGAACCCCGATGATGAAATGAAATGTATGATTTGAAAATACGAAATGCTGAGCGCGTAATTATCCCACGTGTTCCAAAACTTTAAACACTCGTGAATAACGTATTTTCTCGGCTTGTCTATCAAGTGATCCATCGTCTCGAAACACAGCTTCTTATACTTTTCCATGAATTCCGGCGAAAAAATTGTGAATGCGGCGTTTGAATCCACGTATTCGTCTATGAGTTGTTGGAGAGAATTCGGTGTAAGTCTGCTGTGTTCATGCAAAACATAACACATTGCATGCACTTCTAGCGGCCATAAACTGTATCTTGGAAAATATGTGTAAAAGTAGTTACGAAAAAGTTCATATTTGTATTCTTTATTTGCGTGTTCACCACTTTTATCCAATTTTCCTTTTTCTTCCTTCTCATTTTCGTCGTTGCCGTCAACATTCTCATCACTTGCGTTTAAAGCGCGATCATAGTCCAATAGTTTTCGAATTGGAATTGAAATACCGAAATCCAGAATTACAGGAAGTTCCGTCTTTAAATCGATGACCGCATTATCCCATTTGAAATCGAAATGAACGACTTCATATGTCATGAGCTGTTCTAGAGAGAAAAGGAAATATGAATAGGTATCGAAAATGATATTTAGGATATGTTTTTTGCTTTTATTTGTTAATAAATATTCCGTGAATTTTATATTTTTCAAGTATTTCATTTTCAAAAGAATGTATTTCACGTGTTCTTCTGCCTTGTCTATAATGTTGCATTTTTTTATTTCCTTATTGCCGACTTTTGATAAATTTGCGGCACAATGCTGTAAAACCGGAACATAGTATAACGAGTAAAATGGAATTTTTTTGATAATCTCTCCAATGTTGATTTCATTTTTTGAACTGAAGTTTCTTTCGACCAACTTTGAAACATACTCTTGGGTTTGCTTCACGTTAGGTTCTTCCTTTTTACAAGAAAGAGATGGATAAAAAATGCAGCCAAATCCTCCTTGATTAATTACCTTACTCTCATTTTTCATATGTTTGTTTACTTGTTTGTGATAATTCGAATTTTATTTATTATTAATTATTATACGTTTTATATTATATATAAATTTTTTTGAATTATTTTTTTTATAAAATATTATATATAAAATATTATATATATAAAATATAATGAATTCTGATTTTTATAAAGCATATAAATATATCATAACTAAAATAATTAAATCCGACGGTATAGAAAATTTATCAAGCAAAGAAAAAAAAAAATTATTGAAAATTTTAAATGATAATCCACTTATTGATCCTCCTGGACATATCTGTAAATAATAGTTTTAGTAATTTGTAATAATAATAATAATAAATATTAATAACATTTTATTATTATATTGAAGTGAAGTGCTACCTACCTACTACCACAAAATATGACGGCTCAAATTATTCGCAGAGTACTTGTTTGATTTCCAGTTTCCCAACATTCCTGCTGTGCGGGTCAAATAGTTGCGCCGGCGCGTTTTATTTTTATGACGTGTGTAATCCTCATATCCAAGCTGACCAAAGTTTACCCATTTTTTAGATACCCGGTCGCAAATCATGTATTTTTTTTCGGGATTGCTTGCCGGATAAAGTTTGGCCGTCTTACCTAAATACTTGTATGCCATTTTTTGAGCCTGTTTTGGAGATGAATATTTATACAGTATTTTTTTATACGTAGTTCTGCATTTATTTTTCATTCTGCATTTTGGTTCCATTATTTATATACATATATAATATATATATATAGTATATTATTAATTATTTTTTGAAAATATTTTTTCTTTTTGTATTATATATCGTATCGTATAACAGTATAACATACATATAAAACATGCTCTTAAAGCCGCTAGATCAACCAACAGAAACCCGCGACACCGGAATTTTTCAGTTTATGCTTGCACACCAGTCTTTAACTAAAGCAATTAAGGAAAGCCGTGGGTATTTAGATCCCAAAGATATTTTCGAATTAAAAACTACATTAAACACATACGCTAAAAATATAATTCAAAATAGTAAAATTGATTTTTCTATTTTGGATTATAGTATGAAACAATTCCTCAATGTAAATGTCGAAGATGCAATAATATATGCAAATACTGCACTTGAGGGCGCATTTGATGTTAATCTTAAAAACAAGTCATTAAACACGATTAAAAAAATTTCTGAGGCTAACCCCGATTGTATTAAAGAGGATTATTTTCCTAATGCTAGATTTACCGCAAAAATTTATTGCATGTTATTAGAAGGAGTAATTATTAGTATAATCAATCATTCGAAAGGTAAAGTATCTTTCGAAAAACCAGGAATATCGTTTTTGGAAAAAGAGTATACAGTCGGTACAAATGTTTCAAAATTGATAGGTATGTTTGTTATTTATAAGAGTCGTCAAACACACAAGACACGCGTTATTTTAGTAACTTCTGCTACAGAAATTCCTTCAAATGAAGTTAAAGTTAATGCAGGTGATGAACAAATTCTTCCTTTACCTTTAGATAAAGTAGACCCTCCTCGTCCAAGTAATGCAGGTGACGTTCCTCTTTTAGATACAGTAGACCATCGTCTAAGTAATGCAGGTGATGAACGACTTCTTCCTTTACCTTTAGATAAAGTAGACCCTCGTCCAAGTAATGCAGGTGATGAACGACTTCCTCTTTTAGATAAAGTAGACCCTCGTCTAGATCTTGAAACCCCCCCTGTTCGTCTAACTTTTGAAAAATCTAATACTATAAAACCTCTGGCACGTTGTATTAAAGTAGATCCGACAACTGTTTGTCCTGTATGTCCTACAGTTTCTCTACCTGAACACCCTGGACTTCCTCGTACCCAAGGTTGTGCCACTCCAGTCTTCTGTGGGTAAATTGTTGAATTGATGTTATGTTGCCTTGCTAAAAGCGTTACTAAGATTGCACCTGGGTCAAGTCAATCCGAAATTGCGAACGTTATAACCTTTCAAAGTCATCATCGTGTTCCTCTTCTTTCATGTTTTGTTGTTCTTGATCATTTTTCATGAACGTCGACAAATTATTTTGATGACACTCATCATCATCTTTATGATCATTATCATGATCATCATAGTTTGAAAAATAGTTATCCAAACCAAGTGTAACAGTTGCGGTTGCGTCTTGTAAAGCGGAAGCAAGAATGTCATCATCATCATCATTTTCATGACATTTTTTATTATTTGCTGCGACGACAACAGATGAAATGTCTCGATCGCATTCATCAAGGTGTTCACTTAAATTTAAAATGATATCCTTTACACATTTAAAGCTTTGAAACTGTTCATAAAACTCGCTTGTAAAATCTTCCACCTTTGATAACCTTCTACGAATCATACCCAAATCAATATTCGCTGCAGTTTTATTTATTCTATTTTGATGCCGCCGTTGGCCGTTAAACATGCAACTCTGATGATAAACCGCATCTGCCAATTTATCAATGCAAACATCCTGGCATTTAATTAATTCATTTGTATCTTTGACATGTGCGCGCGTGCACTCAACAACATCCCTTGCATGTAACAATTCCGTCGAATGATCCGACAATGTATTCTTAAAAAGAAAAATATCATTTGAAATATTTTTCTCAAATTCTGAAAATTTAAATTCTAATGATTCCATCCGTCTTGAAAGCTCCGTTACTTGCGCTCTGATCATTTCTACCGATGCTCCGATTTCGCCGATTGTGGTCGTGTTTGTTCTCGTCGGAACGTTGATCAACGGTTGATACTGGTATGGATTTTGCTGCTGCGAAGACGGAAAAAATTGATACGGATTTGGATACAGCATATTTTGATAAGATGATGATGATGGCGGTGGTGGTAGTGGCGTTTCGTTTGCAATTCTTGACTTTAAAATTCCCCCAATATTCATATTTATTTTTAATGACGCAACGATGTAATATACCTTTATACTAATACATTAAAATAGATTTATCCTTTTAATACATTTACTGAAGTAATTTAAAAAAATAAAATAAATAAAATATATAAAATAAAAACGCAAAGAAAATGCAAACACACTATTACTTTTTAAACCAATACCATTTATGTTTACTGTTATTATTGATTGGCGGCGGCACATCTATTGCTATTCAATCACAGCACCATGCTCTCCGTGCTAATATTTTTTATGAAGAAGGCGCGCCTCCAAACACAAACACACATCATGTTGCCAATACAACCTGTCGTGACCGAAGCGAGTGGATGCGGAATGCAGCCTGGACACATAATCGCACACTATATGAAATCACGTTGCCCGGAACGCATGATAGCGGAGCATATACGCTGTATAACAGCTATTTAAGAGGTTTCGTTGCCGACTGGATCGAAGATGCGATGCAACTCGCACAACTACTCCACATTGACATTTATCATGTCGTTAAATTATGGGCACTCTCTCAAGCGAGTTCGCCTGTGGGAAGCGTCGCAGGACAACTGCGCGCCGGTGCGCGTTATATTGACCTTAGATGCAGCTGGAACGGCACGTCTTGGGTAACATTTCATTTTGAACAGGGCGTGTTGTGCAGCGTGATAATGCGCGACATATCGGATTTTTTAAATGCATTTCGTGGCGAGATTGTGTATGTTGAATTTGGATCAGAATCGAGTCCCAGCAAAAAAGAGCCCGACGAAAGCACAATGAAACTACTGTATAATGACATACGCGACACATTGCTTCCGTTTCATATCCCTGTAAACAGCGACCTGCATTCGCTTACGGTGGCGCAACTCGTGGAAGCAAACGCTCGCTGTTTGATTGCCTCTCCGCATCGTCCGATCGAATATGCAAACAAAATATTTATATCCGACAGCATCATTCATAATACTTATGCCGATAGCGATATTTTTAACGAAATGACCGCATATAACGAAGATAGAGTCGCAGAATTTCGAGAATGGAAAACTGCCAAAAATAAACAACTGTTTAAAATATCATGGACACTTACTCCCGGACCTCGCGCAATCATAGAATCCATGCTTCCCGGACATCCGCATTCTCTATACGAATTAAGCGAGGGCGCATTTCAAGAAACAATGGCATGGGCGCAAGCGCACGAAGCTGAAACCTATCCGCGTTTCGGACAAATACTGATTTCCGATTTTTTCTGTGAAAGCAATATTTTTGAGGCAAGTATTTTGAGCCCGGTAAAATGAAAGAACGCCGGGAAAAAAGTTGTAAAGATTCTATCTTTTTTTTTGAAAAAGGACATAAAAAGCATGTCCATTTTTACTTTTAGAAAAAAAATGTTGGTAAAAAAAAATCTACTTTTTTGATTTTTTGACATTTTTTGTAATTCCTTACCTCACATGCTTTGGCACTTGGGTGAAAAAATGGGGACGAGTGCATAAGAAAAACGAGAAAAAAACGGCGAAAACGCAAAAAATGGGCGGATTTTGGGTCGAATTTTGGTGAAATGGAGAGCGTCGCACAGCGTGCTACTTGTGAGCATAACTATGGTGCGGAATTTTATGAAGATTTTGAGGGTGTGACGACTCTATCCCGCATTAGCATAAAATGCTAACAATTAGCCATAATTTAGCATGGTGTCATTTTTATTTCGTCGGCACATTCAAATGTGACGATGTGTGGTGTGGGGTTTTTCTAAACAAAAAATCGAGGTAGCAAAAAATAGCATTTTATAGCAAAAAGTAGTATTTTGTAGCAAAAAGTAGCAACGGGCCAAAAAAATATAATAAATATAAAAAATTACTTAGATAGAAACGACTAGAAAATATAACATGGATAAAGATAATACAGGTAATTCATTTGCCACGACGACACCAATGTCAGAATCGGTGCACGACTATAAACGTAAAGCAAAAAAATGTGATGAAAATGATGACATAAAAGAAGGATTTTATTGCAACGTTTGCGAATATAAAACGAGTCGAAAAAATAATATGGACAAGCATTTGAACAGTAAAAAACATAAAGAAGAAATTGGGCGGATGGTCTTGGGCGGCGAAAAGGGTTTGGAAGTATTCAAGTGCAAATGCGGAAACAGCTATACGCACGTGAGCAGCTTATCGAGACATAAACGAATGTGTAGTATTTCAACCGAACACGAAAACAACAAAAAAATGTGTAATGTTGTGCTGGATGTCGTTCAAAAGCAGAGCGAACTTATAGGCAATCTTCAGAATCAGGTGCTGGAATTAACGAAAGCATCGATCACGACGGCTGCTCTAAACCACAGTAACAATACGAACACGAATACGAATACGAATAGCAACAATAAAATTAAACACAAGACGATGGGAAATACTAATAATAATCATTTGAACAATTGCGGCAATTTTAATATTAATATTTTTCTGAACGAGCAGTGTAAAGATGCAATTAACTTATCTGATTTCGTAAAATCTCTCGAAATTACGTTTGAAAATCTGAAAATAGTAAACCAAACCGGTATGGAAGAAAGCGTGAGCGCGCTGATTTTAAAAGGGCTGGAGAATATGGATGTGTCTAAGCGCCCGATTCATTGCACGGACCAAAAGCGCGACGTTATGTATGTTAAGGAAGAGGAAAAATGGGA
>Ga0247840_10006795_pt1 | contig 16243 bp, 7 predicted proteins | sample LaCruzMarch2015__FD_192404 | JGI IMG/M metagenome (GOLD analysis project Ga0247840, IMG submission 192404) | Freshwater microbial communities from meromictic Lake La Cruz, Castile-La Mancha, Spain - LaCruzMarch2015_17m | ecosystem: Environmental > Aquatic > Freshwater > Lake | place: Spain... | reverse complement strand
CCGCCGGAAACAACTATCGAATCGCTTGCGGCACCAGCATCGATCGTGTCGATATTGGCGCCACTGCCGATGCTGATGAAGTCGCTGCCGCCTTCTGCCTGGATCAGCGAGACATTGCCGTCGACGGAGACGGTGATCGTGTCAGTGCCTTCACCAGCGGTGATGGTGCCGATCGAGCCACCGGAGATAGCGATCGAATCGTTGCCTATCCCAGCGTTGATCGAATCAACAGTGCCAGCTGTGACCGTGATTGAGTCGTTGTCATCGCCTGCATCGATCGTGTCGATGTTGGCGCTGCCGCTGATGCTGATGAAGTCAGCGCCGCCATCAGCGGAGGCAAGCGACACGGTGCCGCCAGAAATATTGATCGTGTCGCCGCCACCACCGGCGGAAATGGTGCCGACCTGACCACCGCTAATGGAGAACAGATCAACGGAGTCATCCGATCCGCCGAGAGCGATCGAGACACCACCACCCGAGATGGTGATCGTATCGCTGCCAGCACCGGCATTGATTGAATCAATCGTCCCGCCGGAAACAACTATCGAATCGCTTGCGGCACCAGCATCGATCGTGTCGATATTGGCGCCACTGCCGATGCTGATGAAGTCGCTGCCGCCTTCTGCCTGGATCAACGAGACATTGCCGCCACTAATGCTGATCGTGTCGTTTTCACTGCCAGCTGAAATGGTGCCGATGCTGCCACCAGAAATGACGATCGAGTCAGCTTCTGTACCGGCGTTGATCGAATCAATCGTTCCGCCGGAAACAACTATCGAATCGCTTGCGGCACCAGCATCGATCGTGTCGATATTGGCGCCACTGCCGATGCTGATGAAGTCGCTGCCGCCTTCTGCCTGGATCAGCGAGACATTGCCGTCGACGGAGACGGTGATCGTGTCAGTGCCTTCACCAGCGGTGATGGTGCCGATCGAGCCACCGGAGATAGCGATCGAATCGTTGCCTATCCCAGCGTTGATCGAATCAACAGTGCCAGCTGTGACCGTGATTGAGTCGTTGTCATCGCCTGCATCGATCGTGTCGATGTTGGCGCTGCCGCTGATGCTGATGAAGTCAGCGCCGCCATCAGCGGAGGCAAGCGACACGCTGCCGCCAGAAATACTGATCGTGTCGCCGCCACCACCGGCGGAAATGGTGCCGACCTGACCACCGCTAATGGAGAACAGATCAACGGAGTCATCACTACCGCCTAGAGCGATCGAGACACCACCATCGGAGATATTGATCGTGTCGCTTCCCGCTTCACCATCAACGAAAGAAACCGTGCCCCCACTGATAGAAATCGAGTCATTATTAACGGACCCTTTAATTACATTGACAACTCCATCTGTGACCGAGATTGTGTCCTTGCCGAATCCAGCATCTATCGTGGAAACGCTGCCGGCAGAGACGATCAAATCGTCGCTACCAGAGCCATCAATCAGCGAGACTGCGGCGCCGCTGGCGATGTTGATCGTGTCGTTGCCGTCGCCAGCATTAAGGGTAATGATGCTGCCACCGGTGACATTGATCGAATCGTTGCCAGACCCTGCATCCGCCAACGAAACATTGCCGCCACTAATGCTGATCGTGTCGTGCTCAGCGCCAGCACGAATCGTGTTAACGGTGCCACCAGAGATGACAATCGAATCAACGCCTATGCCGCCACCGACCGAGCTGACTGTTCCAGCTGTCACCGAGATCGTGTCAGTGCCGTCTCCACCATCGATGGTGTTGACGATACCGGCGCTGGTTATGAAATCGGCGTCGCCGCCACCTTGGGCGAGGGAGACGAAACCACTGCCACCGATCGAAATGGTGTCAAAACCGCTGCCAGCATCAATCGAGGTAACAACAGCATTTGCAATAACAATCGAATCGTTGCCAGCATCACCAGCAGCCAGGGTGACGAAAGAAATTCCGGTTCCTGTGCCAATATTGATGGTGTCATTGCCTTCGCCGGCCAAGATCGAATAGATGCCAGAGCTGTTGGCGATGGTGATGACATCGTCACCAGCTAAAAGAGTAATCTCACCGATATTGCTGTTGCTGATAACACCAGTGTCAGCGTCGGCGGTGCCGGTAATTGTGCCACCGAAGTTGTCATTGCTGTCGTTAGATAAATCCTCCAGCAGCCCAATCCATTGCTCGCGTGTGGAGCGGTTGAAGGGGGTGATGTGATTGGCTGGTCGCGCACCGGAGGGAGCAGCGGCAAGGCTGCGATCAAGGGTCCAGGTGCCGCCGAGGCTGGGGTGGCCAATTGGGGTGCTGCTGGCGGAAACTGTGGCGCCGCTGCTAGCGGCGATCGCTTCGAGCAGCTCAGGGTTGCGGCCAAGGGAGCAGCACCACAGATCGATGTGGCTCAGCTGCAGGCCACGAAGCAAGGGTGCGGCCACGCGAAAATCGGTGGCCTTTAGCGGGTGACAACCGGCGAAGCGGATGCTGCCGTCGTCGCCGCCGTGAGCAACGATCGCCAGACCGTTATAGGAAAGGAAGGCCGGCGCAGCTGGGGCCAGCTCAGCAATGGACACCCCTGCGCTGAGTGCGGAGAGAATCTGCTGGAGAGGATCGCGCTGAGGCTGAATCAGCAGCGGGATGTGCCCGGGCTGCAGCCCATCCAGCAGCACCTGCAGATTGGGCAGGCTGGCGTCTATGGCTACAAGCAAGCAGCCGTGGGAAACGCCCAGCGATTGAGCGGCAGGGCTTGAGGTGTTCATACGCCGGCACCCGACGGTGTGCCCATGCCGGCCCCGGTGGTGGAGCCGAAGCGGAAGTTGTCTTTGGTGAGCGGGCCGCTGGTGTTGACAGTGCCGAAGCTGATGCTGCCGCGGCTCCAGTCGCCGTCGGCGTCGTACATGAGCTGACGGGTGTCGGTGGCGTAGGCGAGGTAGGCGGTGCCGATGCCGAGCTTCTGGATGTCGGCGAGGCTGCCGGCGGCCACAGCGATGCCGTTGCTGCCGCCGGGGTTGCCGTCGAGCACGCTGGTGCGGCCGTTGCTGTCCACCTTGAGCATGGAGCCGTACTGGTCCCAGAGGTCCTGGGTGATGGAGGCGAGGGAACTGTTGAGCACGAGTTGGTCGCCGCCAACGCCGGCTTCGAAGCCGAGCAGGGTATCAACACCACCAAGCAGGGCACCGAGGGAGCCGCTGAGACGGCCGGTGGTCCAGAGCTCCTGCTTGTCGGTTTCGCTGAGGGAGGCCCAGAAGCTGGTGTCGTTGAGCAGGTTGAGGTCGGTGTTGGAAGCAGCGGCGGTGAGGGCGGCGTTGGCGTCGGTGAACAGGAATTGATCCCTGGCGTTGGCGGTGCCACTGATCACATCAGTGCCGAGGCCACCATCGAAGCTGTTGCCAAAGCCGCTGTCGGCGCCCTGGAGCACGTCATCGCCGAGCGAGCCCCACAACACCACATTTTCGCTGCGGTCGCGCACCTGCAGCAGGTCATCGCCGAAGCTCGACCAGAGGGAGGAGCGGCGGGCGCGATCGAGATCGATGGTGTTGTCGCCATTCATGGCGAACAGGAAACTGCCGTTGCTGGAGCCGCGGATCGTGTCGTCGCCGGCGCCGGTGATCACCGTGGAGCGGCGGAAACCGTTGAAGCTCTGCTCGGGGAAGGCAGCGTCAGGTTTATCAACCAGATAGGTGTCGTCGCTGAAGACGCCGTCGCCGTCGCTATCGATCTGCACATCCCGCTCGCTCAGCACCCGGCCGACGATCAGATCATCACCAGCTCCAGTGATCACCGTGGAGCGGTTGAAACCAGCCGCCAATGCGTTGCTGCGGAAGGGATTGGCAGCGGTTGCACCATCGGCGAAGATGCCACCTTCAGCGATCAGGGTGGCGTTTCCGTGGGCCGCAGTGATGGCGCTTTGGTCGACACCAACACCGCGTAGCTGGCTGTAGCGGACGGGGATGGCGGGGGGCTCGAGATCGGCGTCTACTTCAGCGTCGCTGGGAGGCAGGTCTTCGACATCGAGCAGGGCGAGACCACGGGCGTAGAGGCTGTTCTCCAGGGCGGGGGAGCCGGTGATGGAGCTGCGGTTGATGCCGACGGCATTGAGGCTCACATCAACGGGTGACACCAGGCCGGCGCGGACCGGTGCGGCACCGTTCTGCACCTGCAGCCGGGCGATGGCATCACCGCGGAAGTTGCTGGTGCCATCGCCATTGCCGGAGGTAACGCCAATGGCGGTGACGCGATCCAGGCCGACAGCATCGGCCTGGCCGCTGGCCTGCACACGGGTGGCGCTGCGATTGCCCAGATCAAGGCTGGTGGTGGCCGCCACGGTGGCGTTGGGCTGACCCAGCACCGTGCTGGACTCGATGCCGCGCACACGCGACAGGGCCTCAAGGCGTGATGTGGGCGTGCTGCCAGCCGGGGGAGGGAGGTCAGCGCCACCGCGGACGCTGGCCCGTGCCTCGAAGGGGGTGGTGACGCTGCCGACGAGCAGATCACCGAAATAGTTGTTGTAAACCTTGAGACCGGCCAGGCCGGTGTTCAGCGCTCGGGCTGTGGCTGTGGTGTCGCCACGACCAATGGCATTGGCTTGGGCTTCGGCGATGCCCTCGATGGTGCCGCCACCGGTATAAAGGCTGAGACCGGAGGCGTTGAGTTGCCTCGCCTGAGCAAGGCGGCGGTAATAGGGAGAAGCGCCCGCACCCAGACCGATGGCCGAGGCCTCGGCCACCACCGGATCCGTGCCGAGCACGGTACGGGCGGTGGCGTAGGCCTCGGGATTGGCCGCCAGATTGATGCTGCTGCCCAGCCACTGGCTGCTGTTCTGAGGCAGGCGCAGGGCAACGGCGGTGGACTGGGCAACAACGGGCTGGCGGGCCATCGGCGAAGAGGCGGGAGGCAGAAGGTGTCAGCAACAAAACAGTCAGCACAGGTGGGATAACCCAGTGCACTGACATCCGCGCAGGAGACGAAAAAGGCGCTGCTCAGCGGGGCCGAGCAGCGCCCTGGCCGTCAGAGCACGGCGCTGGAGGATGCAGCGCCCGCCGTGTCGGAGGCAACGGCACGGGAGAGTGCGTCGGCCCGGCCGGTGACGTTACCGCTACCGATGATGGTGACGTTGTAGTTGTTCAGACCCACCGCGTTACTGGTTGCCGTCGCCACAGCCGTACCGCTCACCGATGTGGCGGTGACGGTGTTGGCGAGGTTGGCAATCGCCGTAACGTTGCCGCCGAGCGAGATATCGCCAGGCGTTGCAGTTGAGGCTGTGATACCGAACGCATCAGCCGTGCTGACTGCCGTGCTGTTGCCATTCACCGATGTGGCCCCGGCGTTGAACACACCGGTCGAGCGACCGATGATGTTGTTGGTGCCGGCCTGTCCACCGATCAGATCGGTGTCCTGGATACCTACGACGCGGGCAGGATTGGCGGTACCGCCGATAGTTGCCGTTGTAGTTGGGCTAGTGGTTCCAGAAACCGATGAAGCCAACACATTCAGGCCGGCCACCGCCTCACCGGTGATGCCCCCGCCGCTAGGGCCGGCGGTAAGGGTGGAGCGGTTGCTTGCGTCAAGCAGAGATCCATCAATACCGATCGCCTGGATGGCTTCGGATGTACCACCTGCTGTGGCGAGAGAGGAACCATCCGAGGTGCCAAGCACCGAGGCGATCACATCGAAGGAGTCCGTCGACGTCATGCCACTGGCCAGACCGATGACGGCGCGGCCGGTGATGCTGCCCGTGTTGCCAACAGTGAAGTCACTGTTGGAGCTGAGGCTGATACCGATGGCATCAGCGTCGGTGAGGGTGGCTGCTGCGCCGCCCGTGCCATTAACGGTCTGGGCAATCACGCCAGCGGTGCCGGCCGTGTCGGCAGCACGCAGGAAGGCATTACCGGAGATGTCGCCGGAATTGCTGATCCTGAAGTCATTGCCGCCGTCGGCATTGGCCAGGATGCCGGTGGCATCGAAGTTGGTCATCGTGGCCGTAGCCGCACCCGCCACCGTGGTGGCTTTGGTGTTGCCGATGCCATCGGCCTGTCCCAGCAGGTTGCCGGAGCCACCAACTGTGAAGGAGGTGTTCTCGATGGCGGCGACCGCCTGGCTGGTGGTTGCACCAGCACTGGAATTCACCGATTCAGCCGTGCCCGTGATGGTGCCGCGACCGGTGACCACAAAGGTGCCGGTGCCGGTGCCGTTGGCTGGGTTGAGGATGCTGCCGCCCACATCAACGGTGCTGTCGGCCAGACCGAAGATGGTGTCAGCAATGGCGCTGGTTCCCGCAGCTCCGTTCGTGGAAGTGGCCAGACCCGTGGTGGTGGCCGTACCGGAAACGTTGGGTACGAGGCCCCCGTTTGTAGTGGCTCCGAACAGGGTGCCACCCACATTCAGATCCACCAGGCTGGCGCCGGCCACCGTGCCTGAGGCCACGTTGGAGGTGGCGACGCCAGCGACGTTGTCGGCGGTGGCGCCGGTGGTGGCGATCGCCTGGCTGCGCAGGGTGGAATCGGAGCCAACGTTGAGAATCGTGGCTACCGGACTAGTTGCGGAACCAGCACCAATGACCGAATCGAAGTTGCCGTTGGCGATGGCAGAGCCGGTGCTGACGGCCTCAGCGGTGGATTGCTGGGTGAGCTGGGCACCGGCGGTGAGGCTGGCGGTGGAGCCGGCCGTGATGATTGTGCTCTGAACACCGGCGATGGTGCCGCCATCGGCATTGGCGAAGGCGCTGCCGTTGGTGGTGGCGGCCAGAGCATTGACGGTGGAGACACCCGTGGTGGTGAGGGTGCCGCCGGCGCCGATCGCCACGGTGCTGCCGTCGAGGCCGAGGATGGTGGAGTCGTTGACCGAGCCGGCGCTGGCCAGGGCGGTGCCGTTGGTGGTGTCAGCGGTGGCGTTCAGCACCGTGCCGGCTGTGGCGCTGAGCGTGGCGTTGCTGCCGACGTTGATGGCGCCAGTGGTATTGATACCGGCGGCGCTGGCGAGATCGGCGATGCCGGTGGCATTACCAGCCACCGTTTGGGCGTCACCATTCACCGTGGCGACAACCGAACCGGTGATGGTGGCGGCGTTGCCGAAGTTGACGCTGGTGGCGCCCGTGATGGCTTCCGCAGCATCCAGGATCACACCGGCGGTGGCATTGCCGGTGGTGCTGGTGGCTTCGGCGACGGCGGTGGTGCCTGCCGCAGTGGTGCCGAGCACGCGGGCGCGGAGTGTGCCGCTGTCGCCTGCAGCTATGCCAACATCGCTCACGCCGAAGACATTGCCGGCGTCGGCATTGGCCAGGGCTGCACCAGTGGTGGTGAAGGCATCGGCCATCACCGCAGAGGCGGCATCCACATTGGCAACGCTGCCGCTGCCGATGGCGATGTTGCCTTTCAGCACACCGATGTTGTCGATGATAGCTGCGTTACCCGCGTTGGCGGTGGCGCTGCCGTTGGTGCTGGTGGCGCCGGCGGTGATGCCGGCGATCGAGGTGACGGCCAGGGTGGAGGCCCCGCCCACATCGATCCGGCCGGACGTATCGAGATCAATACCGGTGGCGGTATCGAAGTCGGCATTGGCCTGGGCGCTGCCGGTGGTGGCGGTGGCGGTGGCCTGGGAGAGACCGGTCTGGTTGACCGTGATCAGGGAGGTGGCACCGACGTCGATGACGCCGTTCGCACCAGCATCGACACCGATGCTGCTGGTGATTACCGAATCAGCTTGTGCTACGTCACTGGATTCATTACCAGTGGTGGTGGCCGTGGCGATCGCGTCGCTGTCGGCCAGCAGGTCGATGGTGGAGTTGGCACCACTGCTGATGTTGGCGCCGATCACGCCAGCCACGGAGGCGATCGAGGCCTCTGCGTTGGCCAGAGCACTCACCGAGGTGGCTGTGGCCTCGGCCCGGCCGATGGCGTCACCATCGATGCTGCCGGTGCCGCCGATGGTGATCGGTGAGCTGTTGGCGAAGGCCACCGTGGAGATAGTGGCGGAAGCGTTGGCGGTGCCGGCAACGCTGCCGGTGTTGGCGATCGCACTACCGTTGGCGACACCAGAGATCGTGCTGCTGTCGCCGACTGCGACAACCGCCTCGCTGGCGTTGCCGTTGATGAAGATGACTGCCATCTCAGGTCAGCTCCTGAGTGACGAGGGTCAGAAAAGAAGTCACTTTGCTTCCAGGGGGGGGGGGGGCAGGAGGCGACCTGAGTCATCTCACTTGCCCCACTCTTGCATCTGATGTGCAGCAAAGCAATGCAGCTGCGTCAATGCGCATCGCAGCAGCCGTTGTGGTAGGTGGCCATGCGTGTTAGTTCCCTGTCGAACATCAAGCCCATGTCGGCGCCGTCGCAGAGGGGGCTGGCCAGCACCTGGGCCCTGAGCGTGGTGCGCAGCTGGCGCAGAGCAGCGGGGTCGGCGCCCAGCTGTCGGGCAATCGCCACAAAGCTCTCCTGGTCCTCGGCGATCCATTCCGATCGGCCCAGCGCGGTGAGCATGGCGGAGGTGAGCCGCCCGCCGATCCAGTCGCCGCGCAGGGCCACCAGGGGCGTGCCCATGAACAGGGCATCGAAGCCGGTGGTGCCGCTGTTGAGCGGCGTGGTATCGAGGGCGATATCAATATCGTTGTACAGATTCATGTGGGCGTTCCAGTCGGCCACCCGCTCCACCAGCTGCAGCCGCTCGGCAGCAATGCCCGCCTCCTGCAGCTGCCGCTCGATCCGGCCGCGCATGAAGGCATCAGCGCAGCGCACGTCCTTGAGCACCAGCACACTGTTGGGCACCGCCTGCAGCACCCGGGCAAACAGCTCCACACTGGCCGGGCCCACCTTGAGCAGGTTGTTGAACGAGCCAAAGCGGATCTGGCCATCGATGGGCCGGGGCGCTGGCGGCGGTGCCCCCACGGGGGGCTGATAACACACCCACAGCCGCGGCAGCCGCCAGATGCCCTCCGAAAAATGGTGGGCCTGATCGGGGGGGGTCACCTCGTCGTCGCCGATGAACCAATCGATCGCCGGCACGCCGGTGCTGCCGTGGAAGCCGATCCAGTGGCACTGCACCGGCGCGCAGCGCTGGGCCAGCAGCGGCAGGCGGTTGCCGCGCATGTGGGAGGTGGTGTCGATCAGGATGTCGATCCCATCGGCCAGAATCCGCTCACGGGCGCTGGCATCGTCGAGACCCACCAGGGAGGTGTGGGCCTCGGCCAGGGCCAGCACCTCCGCATGCTGCGGTTCGGTCCGCTCCACCGTGCTGTAGAGGTGCACGCGGGTGCGGGCGGGATCGTGGTGGGCCAGGTAGGAGCGCAGAAAGTAGGCCACAGCGTGGGAGCCCAGCTCAGCTGAGATCACGCCCAGCCGCAGGGGGCGATCCAGCGGGATCGGGCGCTGCTGAAAAGGTGGCAGGGTGGGTTCACAGAACACCCGCACCCAGTCGCGGGTGGCGGCCAGGGTGGATTCGGGCGTTTCGATCTGGCTGAACGAGAGCAGATACACCAGGTTGGAGAGGGCGGTGGCGAAGTCGGGCTTCAGCTCGATCGCCCGCCGGTAGCAGCGGGCCGCCTCCTCAAACACGCCCCGCTCCTTGAGCAGCACCCCCAGGTTGTAATGGTGATCGGCGAACGGCTCATGCAGGGCGATCGAGCGCCGGTAGGCGGCCTCGGCCTCATCGAGCCGGCCCAGGTCCTGCAGAGCCACCGCCTGGTTGGCTTCGGACCTGAAGAAGTCCGGGTCGAGCCGGAGGGCGGTCTGGTAAGCCTCCACAGCCTCCTGGTTGCGCTGGGATTTGTGGAGGGCGTTGCCGAGGTTGTACCAGGCCAGCACGTTGCCGGGGTCCACCGCCAGACAGGCGCGGTGGCTGGCCTCCGCTTCGCCATGGCGTCCGAGATCCCCCAGTTTGACGCCACGGTTGGTGTGCGCCATCCCGTGCTGGGGAGCCAGCTCCAGGCAGCGGTCGTAGGCGCTGATCGCCTCCTCCGCCCGGCCCTGATGGTGCAGCACATTGGCCAGGGTGAACCAGGCATCGGCAAAGCCTGGGCGAGCGGTCAGGGCCCGGCGCAGCAGCGCCTCCGCCTCTTCAAGGCGGTCCAGCTGTCCAAGCGCCACGCCAAGGTTGAACAGAGCTTCGGCAAAGGTGGGCGCCACGGCCTCCGCCCGTTGCAGGGGCTCCAAGGCGGCGGCGTATTCACCCCGCTGGTTGAGCAGGCTGCCGAGGTTGCAGAGGCTCTTCACGTGGTTAGCATCGAGGGCGAGGGCCTGGCGGTAGGCCTGCTCCGCCTCCTCCAGGCGCCGCTGGGCCGCCAGAGCCACGCCGAGGTTGAACTGGCCATCGAGGAAAGCCGGCGCCACCGCCAGGGCCTGGCGCAGCACCGCCTCAGCCTCCACTGGATCATTTGCCGCCAGGCGCAGCACCGCCAGGTTCGAGAGGGCGGCGGCGTTCTGGGGTTGCCGCTCCAGCAGCTGCCGGTAGGCCTGCTCAGCGCCAGCGCCATCGCCGCAGGCGGCGCGGCGGATGGCCAGATCAAAAGCCACCAGGAGATCGTCCGGCAGGGCGGCGGCCAGGCGGGCGTGGAATTTCAAGGCCAGGCGCGGCTCGCCCAGCTCGGCCCAGAGCAGGCTCAGGTTGCGCAGCAGGTCGACGGATCCGGGCTGGAGTGCCAGCCCCCGCTCCGCCGCCGCCGCCGCCAGTTTGGGCTCCCCGGCAGCCCGCCACCAGGCGCTGAGGTTGAGCCAGGCACTGGCATGCCCCGGATCAAACGCCACGGCACGGCGGCAGGAGGCGATCGCCTCCGCTGCCCGGCCGGCGCCAGCCAGGGCTACCGCCAGGTTGAAGTGCACCTCGGCGGCGGTGGGGTTGAGGGCCACCGCCTGGTGATGGGCGGCGATCGCTGGCTCGCTCTGGCCCAGATCAGCCAGGGCCACGCCCAGGCTGGAGGCGATCGAGGCGAGCTGGGCCGGCTGGCGGGCGGCCTCGCCCTCGGCCAGCAGGCGCTGTAGCAGCGGCTGATAGACCGCCACAGCCTCAGCCTTGAGGCCCTGCAGATAGCAGCAGAGGGCCAGGTTGATGGCGCCCTGCACGTGGCTGGGGTGGTGCGTCAGCAGCTGCCGGTACACCTGCTCCGCTTGGGCAGGCTCTCCGCAAAGACGCAGGGCGTTGCCGCGGTTGAACAGGGAAACGGCGTAGGTGGGGTTGAGGGCGAGGGAGCGCTCCAGGTGGGCCAGGGCCTCAGCAAAGTGCTGGCGCCGCAGGGAGATGGCCCCGAGGTTGCACCAGGCCACCGAGTGGTCGCCCTGGGTTTCGATCCAGGTGTGGTAGCCGGCCTCCGCGGCCTCGAGATCGCCGGCCAGGTGCTGGTTCACCGCGGCCTGCAGGGCGGCGGGCAGTGGCTCCTCCCCGTCGCGCGGCACTGATGGGGGAGCCGTGGCTCGGGGCCTGGTGGCGGAGCGGGCCACCTTGCAGGGGGCTGTGGTCCGCTGGCTGAAGCCTTTATGTTTTGCCACAGCTGCGCAGCTTATAAGCCGCATTATTGCTGATCGCAACGATAGGGTAAGGCCAGCTGCCGCTGAATCTCGATGCCGACCCCCTGGTACGCGGTGAGCGTCACCCGGTCTGAGGCCAGCGAGTTTGACCGGGGCACCCTGCTGGGCCGCAGCCTCAACCAGATGCCCCAGGCGTTGCGGCCCCAGCTGCACCTACGCACTGAAAATCGCGGCCCGGCGGCGATGGGCCTGGCTGAGGCCTACAACGCGGCGATTGACGCGCTGCCGGCAGAAGGAATTGTGCTGTTCGTGCACGACGACCTGTTCCTCCACGACTGGTTCGTGGGCGAGCGGCTGTGGGAGGCGATGTTGCGCTTTGATGTGGTTGGACTGGCGGGCGCCAGGGGCGTCAGCGCCGATCAGCCCGGCTGGCTGCATCGCCTCGATGGCGAGGGCCTGCCGCTGCGCCAGAGCGAGGGGTTGTCGGGGATGATCAACACCCTCGATCCCCTGCAGCCCAAGTTGCTGGAATTCGGCCCCACCCCGGCGGTGTGCGAGTTGCTGGATGGCGTGTTTCTGGCCACCCGGCTGGAAACCCTCAGAGCTACTGGCCTGCGCTTCGATCCGCAGTTTCGCTTCCACGGCTACGACAGCGACTTCTGCCGCAGCGCCCTGGCCCTGGGGCTGGTGCCGGGCACCTGGCCGATCAGCTGCACCCACGGGCAAACCGGCAATCTCGATGCCGACTGGCAGGCGGCGGCGGCGGCCTATCGCGGCAAGTGGGGTGCCCTGCCGCTGGCCTGAGCCGGGCCTGAGGGCGTCAGAGCTAGGCCAGCAGCCGGGCCACCAGGGCCTGGCCACTGGGGGCGTGAAAGACGAAATGGCCGGCGTCGGCGATGCCGTGCAACCCCAGCCCTGGCCGCTCAGTGGCCAAAGCCAGCAGGCGCTCACGGCTGGCCAGTCCCACCAGGGTGCCGCAATCGCTGTAGCCAGAAGCGCTGCGGAAGGCGCCCTGCAGCCCGAGCAGCACCTGCACCGGCAGGGTTTCGGCCAGCGCGGCCAGCTGCTCGAAGTAGGGCCCATCGTGCTGGAAGTTGAAGAAGCTGTCGGCCACCAGGCGCTGTTCGAGCGGGTCGGTGCTGGCCAGGGCACCGGCCTGGAGGGCGGCCGGGATGTCGCGCGGCAGCAGCGGTGGATCGCCGAGGATCAGGCCGGCCACAACCCCCTGCCCCGCAAGGCGCTGCGCCAGGGCGAGGGCCACCAGGGCGCCGAGGGAGTGGCCCACCAGCCAGAGCGGCCCGCTGCGGCCGGCCTGGGGCTGGCGCTCCAGCAGGTCGGCTGCCAGGGCGGCGGGATCGAGGGGCTCCAGATGGCGCCAGTGCTCACGGCGCTGGCCGTGGCCGGCCAGGTCGCTGAGCAGCACGGGCAAGCGCTCGGGCAGCTGCGCCAGCAGCGGCAGGAACTGGCGCCGGTCTTGCATGGCGCCGTGTAGCAGCCACAAGCCTGTCGCCCCAAGGGATTGCAACGGTGGCATCGCAGCGGGAACGGGCAGGAACACGTAGGCAGCTTGCATCAGTGTGCCGCTCCAGGCGGTTGGGTTTTGAGCGTTTGGGTAGCTAGGCGATGGCTGATCGCCTATCACGATTGCCCAGCGGTGTCAAGCAGCACTGAAGCAGTATATTCGATGCATATGCCGCTACCCATCCGACTGTGACGCTTGAGCACCGCTCGCGTCCGCCGGTTGGGTTTCAGGTGATTGTTGTGTCTGCACGGCTGTGAACGCTTGCGGCGCCGGACCCAGCACCAGCGCCCCCAGACGGCCCTCCATATCTTCTACGCCCTTGCCCACCCCACCGGTGCTGCTGCTGGCCTGGCGCCGACCGCACACCCCGTGCCAGGTGATCGATGCCATCCGGCCGGCGGCGCCGCAGCGGCTGGATGTGGCCTGCGATGGCCCCAATCCCGACCGGCCAGAAGAGGCCGAGAAAGTGGCCGCCACCCGGGCCGTGATCGAGGATGCGGGGGCTGGCCCTGCCAACTGGAGCGGTGTTACAGCGACGTGAACCAGGGCTGCCGGCTGGGGGTGAGTGGAGCGATCAGCTGGTGTTTTGAACAGGAGGAGGAGGGGATCATCCTGGAGGCCGACATCGTGGTGCATCCCGATTTCTCCCCCTACTGCGCCGATTTGCTGGAGCGCTACCGCCAAGACACGCGGGTGTGGGCGATCAGCGGCGACAACTTTCAAGACGGCCAATGGCGCGGCAGCGGCAGTGACTACTTCAGACACCTACCGCACTGCTGGGGCTGGGCCAGCTGGCGGCGGGCATGGCGCCCTCAGCCACCTATTCCCCAATGCGGCGGAGCGACGCTTCTGGGCGAGTATCTGGGAGCGGCTGGACCGCCACAACCAGCCGAACACCTGGGATTATCAGTGGAACTACACGGTGATGGCCAACAGCGGCTTTGATGCGAACAGCACCCGCACCACCGCCCCCACTGATCGCCTCGCCAATCTCCACTCTGCGCCCCTGGGCGACCTGCTAGTTCCAGCCCATGTGCTCCGCCACAGCGAGGCCGATGATTATTTCGTGCACCAACACCAAGCTCCACCAGCCCCTGCCATGAGTTCCGCAATCCCCCTGCCCGATCCCACCAGCCCGCGCCCGCGCCTGCAGGTGGCATTAAACGAAGGCGAGCGCCTGGCGGTGGACCTGGGCTGTGGCGGCAAACCCCGCAACCCGTTCAACGCGGAACGCTTGATCGGCCTGGATGTGATGACAAACCAAGAGGGGGTGTATCCCTGTGTGATCGGCTACGAGCCGCTGCCATTGCACGACAGCAGCGTGAACTTCATCAGTGCCTTTGACTTCATCGAACATCTCCCCCGCACCGCGGTGGTGAATGGCCAACTGATCAATCCGTTCATCGACACGATGAGCGAGATCTGGCGGGTGTTGAAACCGGGCGGGCTGTTTTTCGCGCAGACGCCCGCCTACCCCTCGATGGCGGCCTTTGTGGATCCCACCCATGTGAATGTGATCACCGAAGGCACGGTGAGCTACTTCGCCCGCCGCCAGGGGCTCGATGGCAGCGCCGTAGACCCCTGGGGCCTGGATCTAGGCCACCAATATGGCTTTCGCGGTGAGTTTCTGCTGGTGAACCAATGGTGGGCCGGCACCCACCTGTGCTGGAAGCTGCAGTGCGTGAAGGGGGAGGCTTGATTCAAGGGCGGGGCAAGCACGCTGATCCTCGCGCTGGCTATGGGCGCAATCTGCGCCAGTTTCCCCTTTCATACTTCTCCTTCTTGATTCCTGATGCCATTCGATTCCAGCTCCCGCATCCTGATCACCGGCGGCACCGGCAGCTTCGGCAAGGCGTTCATCTCCGAAACGCTCAGGCGCTTCCCAGAAATCAAGCGGCTGGTGGTGTACAGCCGCGATGAGCTCAAGCAATGGGAGCTGCAGCAGATGTATCCGGAGAAGCAATACCCCCAGTTGCGTTTGTTTCTTGGTGATGTGCGCAACCGCGATCGCCTAAAGCGTGCTCTCGAAGGCATCGACACCGTGGTGCATGCGGCAGCCTTGAAACAGGTACCAGCGGCTGAATACAACCCAATTGAGTTCATCAACACCAACGTGCTCGGCGCCGAAAATGTGGTGCAGGCCTGCCTCGACACCGACGTAAGGCGGGTGGTGGCTCTGAGTACAGACAAAGCGGCCGCCCCGATAAATCTCTATGGCGCCACAAAGCTCTGTTCAGACAAGTTGTTCATCGCTGCCAACAACATCAAGGGCACCCGTGATCTGCGTTTTTCGGTGGTGCGCTACGGCAATGTGATGGGTTCACGGGGCTCGGTGATTCCCTTCTTTCTGGAGAAGGCCAAATCCGGCGTACTGCCGATCACCGATCCGACGATGACGCGCTTCAATATCTCGCTGAGTGAGGGTGTGGCGATGGTGCTCTGGGCGCTTGAACAGGCCCTTGGCGGCGAACTATTTGTACCCAAGATCCCCAGCTACCGGATTACCGATGTGGCCGAGGCGATCGGTCCGAGCTGTGAGAAGCCGATCACCGGCATTCGCCCCGGCGAAAAAATTCACGAGGAAATGATCACTGCCTCCGACAGCTTCACCACTATCGATTTGGGCGCCTACTACGCGATCCTGCCTAGCGATGGCAGGGTGCAAAAGCGCTACCAGGAAGCCAGTATCACCATGATCCCGGTTCCCAAAGGCTTTGCCTACAACTCTGGCGCCAATCCAGAGTTTCTTAGTGTGGGTCAACTCCGCTCGTTGATCAAGGAGCATGTTGATCCGGTCTTCCAGCCCCTATGAGCAGGAGGGCCCGCACGCAACTTTAAATGAATAGCCTTGGATAATAAGTTAAGAATTGCAATTAAGCGATCTTCGGCAGTGCGTAGCATTGGAATTGCCATTAAAATCTAAACATGTGGTCAGTATCATCAAAACTGCACTGTGTAGGGTAGCTCTGCCTTGCCACCAATCTAATAACTTTTAGCGACAATGAACAACTTCGCAACATCGCAGGAAGAATTCTGGGCCGGGGAATTTGGAAGCGCTTATATTGACCGCAATAATAGCAAAGAAATTACAAGCTCAAACGTTGTTCTTTTTAGTAATATTCTTGCTAACCTAAATAATATTGACTCTGTGCTAGAGCTTGGATGTAACGTCGGGCTTAACTTAGATGCTCGTAACTGTTCAGGGGGGAGAAAGCTCCGGGGCAGTTCCGCTCTTGACAGACCTCTGAAAACAGCTTGGATCTCAGGCAGAGACTGCCCGAGATGCATCCACCACCTGCCGGCATTTCTGAGAGTG
>Ga0247840_10006790_pt1 | contig 16256 bp, 14 predicted proteins | sample LaCruzMarch2015__FD_192404 | JGI IMG/M metagenome (GOLD analysis project Ga0247840, IMG submission 192404) | Freshwater microbial communities from meromictic Lake La Cruz, Castile-La Mancha, Spain - LaCruzMarch2015_17m | ecosystem: Environmental > Aquatic > Freshwater > Lake | place: Spain... | reverse complement strand
TTGCAATAATAACCATATATGTCAAGAGTTATATTTGTAAATGTATGGCTACACTTGAAACGCAAAAACCTCGCAATTATCTCAAATTGGCGGACTTGCGATTTTTCTTAAAAAGAAAGTGCGTCTTCTGCTCTTTTTGGGCTCAATAGTTCACCACGCGGTCGAGCCTGAGCTGCCAGCCGGACTCGCCTTTTTTCAGCTTGTATTGGAACTGGCGGATCCCGCCGGTCGGACTGTCTTTCTTGTCGCCCTCTTTATAGACTGGAAACCGGCGGACGAACGTGTGCTGGACGACCTCGAATTCGTCCTCGCCCCTGTATCCGGCAAGGTCTCCGGGTTCCGGCGGAGCGATCTGGATTTCTGAGAGCGATTTTCTCCGGTTTGTCGAATAGACGACGACGCTCCCGTAGAAGCCGCTGCCCGGACGCAAAAGCCAGACCAGCAATTCCGGTGCCCCGTCTCCGTCGATATCGTTGAGTGCCGCGCGCGTCACCAGCCCGTCCACTTCCCGGGTGACCGGCGAGTTGTCGGCACGCAGCCCGGTGGGAGCGAGCGTCAGCGTGTTGGCATCTTCCTTGTTCGGGGAAGAGAGCCGGACGCTGAACCCGTCGCCGAAGAGCCTGCCCGCGAACGGCTCGGCTGCCGGGCAGGCGAGCGAGACGAGGACGAGCACGGCTATCGGGAGAAAAAACTTCATCGGAACCGCCAAAAAATGAATCACGAATAACGGATTTCCGCCAGCCGTATTCCGAAGAAATCGGTTGGACCCGGCTCCAGTGATTCCTCACGCAAAGGATGCGGAGCCCGCAGAGAAAAGCGGTTTTCGCGTTGAATCCGAAAACGGCGGAAGAGGCCCGCGAATCACGCGAATCCCCGCAAATGAAAACGACTTCCAGCAAGTGACACAGGCTTTCCAGCCTGTGTTTGTGGGAAGCTCACAGGCTGGAAAGCCTGTGCCACTTTGCTTCACCGGAGACACTCCTTGTATTGGCGCGCTTTGCGCCCTTTGCGTGAAACATTGGGGCGTTACGGCGAGGTCACCTTCACCCGCAGGAACCGCTTGCCGCCGGAGATTGACGTCGAGTCTGTCACCGTCACCGTGCGAAGGTCCGTGCCCGTGTCGGACACCGTGCTGAGCGATCCGATGGGAACCGTGCTCGCCCGTGCGTATCCGATCTTCCGTTTTCCGGGAAGAGGCAAATCACTGCTGTGGGACCCCCTGCAATTTCGCCGGAGCCCATGCTTCCGTTCCCGCCCCGGTGCCATCCGATCCGAATTTGCCTCGGTGGACCGATGAACTGGTGTTGGACTTGATATCCGTGACAATCCCGGACGGGTTGAAAATGACGCATGTTTCCTGGTTCATATTTCCGGAATTCCCCACAACCGGGGCGTCGTCGATAGCGACTGGCGCCGGTGTGAATTTCCTATACTGATAATTGAATATCGTCCTCCCGCTCATTTCAACGGATGAAGAGTCGGGATTCCCAAGCGCTGCCACGACATCCTGCTTCGTGGATTTTCCTTTGTGCACCTGCGCCAGCTGGGCTGGGGACAAATACCGTCCGTAGGTCTCCGCGCATCCCTGAAACACGAAACATATCAGGAAAACGGCGGAAACATGTGCGGCCACTCTCAAGGCACCAACACTTCCGGTTTGGTCGTTTTGTATATCGGATTTCATTTGCTGGTTGTGTGTATTCATTGATGGTTTATGCGAAACTCTGTTGGTCTTATGGAGAAGTCACCTTCACCCGCAGGAACCGCTTGCCGCCGGAGATTGCCGTCGAGTCTGTCACCGTCACCGTGCGCAGGCCCGTGCTGGAATCTGATACCGTGCTGAGCGATCCGATGGGAATAGTCGCCGCCCCTCCCACGCTCCTCGCAATGTCGGCCCAGGAATTCGGCGCAAGCGTGGTCGAGGACTGCACGGTGTAGGTGATGTCGGTGCGGGTCGCATCGCAGGAGAAGGAAATCTGCAGCTTGTTGCCGCTGACATTCGGGGCGATGCCCGTCGCATCAGCTACTTTCGGGTTCATCCCGAACGCGTATTCCAAAATGTTCGCCACGCTGTCGCGGTCGAAGTCCGCCGTCAAAGTCGTCAGCCCCGCCGTGATGTCGAGGGCTGTGAACTGGATTCCCTGCCAGGTAGAATATGTGGAACTAATTGAACTCAAGTTGTATGTCACACTGAGCGTGTCAGTAGAAACGTTGCCGTTTGTGTCGGTAGCGGTGACGTCGATGATGTTCAGCCCCGGCTGCAATATGATGCCGTTTATGCTCCAGGGAGCACAGGAGTTGGAAGTGCCAGCTCCACCGCGGTCGTTGGCCCATTCGACTTTGGCGACACCCCGATCATCGCCGGACTGACCTGAAAGATTAATCGTGCTGAAGCTTGTTGCGTAGGTGGCATTGACTGTCGGAAAATCAATTGTCAAAGTCGGAGGCGCGAAGTCCGGCGATATGTAATAAATAGTTGTAGTATCCGAGCCGCTGCTCCCCCCCGAATCCTTCGCGGTCACTGTGATCCTGTTCGGCCCCTCACGAAGCGCGAGGTTGGGAACGTTCCATGTCCCTTGGGTCAGTTGTAACGAGCCACTGCCCCCTCGGTCGTTTGCCCATGTCAAATCGGTCACACCGATGTTGTCCGCAGCAGCACCGGCAAGAGCGACAGTCGGAGAAATAACAGTGAACTGCTTTTCCAGTCGGGGTCCGGTGATCGATACGACGGGTGATGTCATATCGAGTTGTGTGGCAGTGACCGTCAGGGTGGCAGTGCTCAGGTTTCCGTTTGAATCTTCCGCAGTGATAGTGATGATATTATCGCCGGAGAACAGATGGATATCGTTGGCCTGCCATTTGCTGGTTCCCGATGCCACCGAACCACCACCACGACTATTTTTCCACGAAACCCGCACAACTCCCTGATTATCACTCGATATACCACTTAATGATACTAGTGAACTAGCCGTTTCATATGTTGTTGTTGTAGGTGAATTGATAAAGACCGTCGGCTTCTCGGTGTCTTGAACTCGTAGAATTGTCACCCCGGAATCGCCTGCCGCTATGTAGAGAAGATCTCCAACCACAACAAGCAATGACCCGTTACTGGCCACACGAGGCACGTCATATGAAGCGACCTGAATTGGGTCGGCTGGATTCGATATGTCATAAACAAATACCCATGTTGGGTCAGAAACGTAAAGACGGCTTCCTACAACGCATACCCCATTAACGCTTTTTGAAACACTTTGAGGAGGGTCGATTGTTTTGACAAGAATAGGCGCAGTCATATTTCTAGCATCAACAACTTGAATTCCATTATCAGAATCGGCGACATATACATAACTTGCGTCATCCGTCGATGCTACATCCAGCAAATAGCCGGAAAAAAGCAACCGTCCGACAAGGGCTGGATTTGACTGCGTGGTCAAATCAACGATATACAAAGCCCGATTCGGACAAACGACAAATCCCCAGTTTCCAGAAGATGAAACGGCAGAAGCCACGCCCGAATCCGTTGAAAGAACCAATGACGATACCCGTTGTGGGGAGGCTGGGTTAGTAGATAAAATATCCAAACGCGGTCTATACGGGCTCTGGTTTGTATCGCCTCCAACTAGTATTGGTGTTGAATTGAGGAATGAGACATCTCCTGCTGCAAATTTGGTAGAATTGCTCATGATAAGAGCCGGCGAAGAGGGCTGGCTGATGTCTACGGTATCAATATTGCGTTCAGCATAGTTCACAAGAAAAGCCGTGTTGCTCTTAACCGCAATATTGGTAACCCGTGTGCTCCCAATATGTGCTAGAGGAACCGGATGCGCCGGATTGCTGATATCAATTGTATCCATGCCACCGGTGTCTTTGCCTGCCAACAAGACATTCCCGCTCACCGCGATGCTGTTAACTGCACCAACACCAGTTTTAGTTGCTGTTAAAACTGGACTGGCTGGATTGGAAATGGAGACAACTTTGAATCCTTTGGCTCCCGCTGCGATGTAGGCATAGTTCCCCGAAACACGGAAGCGGTATACAGATGAGCCCAGATCCACCTGTCCAGTCTGGCTAATACTTGTAGGATTCGATGCATTTAGTATTTGTAGAAGACTGGTGCCAGTATATACAGTTGATCCGACAACATCGATTGGGACGCCCAAAATGCTGGAGTAAGATCCCTTGAGAACTGGAAGGCTTGGATTAGTCATGTCAAACACCTGAACTCCCTTTTCGTAACCAGAAGTATAAAGCTTGCTTCCAACCGCTTTAATATCCACTATTCCTGTGGCGTTCGATGTGGAAATTACTGCAAGTTCAACTGGTGTTGATGGCGCAGTGACATCAATTATCCGAACGCCTCCGGTACCGTCCGCGACCAGCGCGCATTTTTTCCCCGCATAATTGCCGATCTGAACTTGTTGAGCCCAACCGGGGGTGTCAATTGAGGAAAGGAGTGTTGGAGCATAAGCATTCGAGACATCAATAATCTTCAGGCCCCAATCTCCGTCCGCGAGGTAGGCAACGGTGCCATCAGCCACAACTGCACGCGCCTCACTTGTTGCGTAGAAACCAATGATCGAAGGCGATGTGGGTGCTGCAATGTCAAGAACGTAAAACCCTTGTGCTCCGCAGGCTACGTAGGCTTTTTCATTTACGACGGCGATGCCATTGACTAACGCCGGCATCGGAAGCCTTCCGCGTTCGACGGGTGAGAATGGATTGCTGATATCCATCACGACGAAGCAAGCTCCTTCCCCGAAATAGGCATAGCTGCCCAGAACTTCGACGCTGAGAAATGATCCGCCGATCTGCCCCACCAAGTCCATGTTTGCCCCGATCGGGGTGAGATACGAAAAACCGTTTGACTGCGTGACGGTTTGACCGCCGGAGTTCACGGACAGGGCGACTGTTCCGTAAGATGCCCGCGATGGCGTGACTACCGTTATACGTGTCGGGCTATCAACAGTGACGGATTTGGCAGCTACCCCACCGAATGTGACTGTTGTGCCTGGCTGAAAGTTAGCTCCCTCAATGGTCACGGTGGTATTCCCTGCTATCGGTCCGGTGCGCGGAGCGACGGACGTGATAATCGGAACTCCTGCTGGAGGTCCATAGTCGCAACTGGGGGTTGAGACGATCCCTCGATTGACAGAGATTGTTTGACTCGACGGAGAATTCCAGCCGGAGACGGCCAGAAACTCAATCGTATTTGATCCGGTCGGCACATTGGGAACAGTTACCCCACTCTCGTTCCACGCCCCGCCGTTCAACCGCCAGCGTGCCCCGGCTTGTGCTGCCTGAGCGGGATTGATCGTCATTTGGATCGAGCCGAGAATCTCACGGTATGTTCCTGTCATTGTCATTGGCTGACCGCCGACAATTTGAACTGCTCGCCCCTCGGGCTCAATCCATCCGGGGATGGATCTGAAAGTCAGCGAATGGGTGCCTGGTTGCACCAGTCCGATATGGTCCCCGTCAAACTGCCAAGCCGTGTAAGGACTTAATTTCCATGCCCCGCCCTCTATTGCAGCTTGGGCTGGTAATATGACTCCATTGACAGAGGATTTGCTCGTATCCTGAACAAAATTGGCATTTACGATTTTGTTGCCATTCATCGTCAGGGAAATCGTGCGGTCAATACCACTGGCGTCACCGTCCCATCCAGCGCGAACATATCCGTCATCTGGCGAGGAAAACAGTTGGACAACTGTCCCTGCCGCGTAACTTTTCTGATCTGGCGTTATATAGACCTGTCCACCTGATGATGCGTTTACAGTCAATGTGTAGGCTTGAACAACATTGGTGTTGAGAATAGTTATGCTCTTGCTGGCGCTCTTCGTGATGCCACCGGAAGAAAATGAAGCATTGACAGTAACCGCAGTGTCGGCGTTGACCGATCCCCCATCAAGGACACCCGAATCCGATAATGTGGCATAATTGGAACTTTCGCTCCAAGCCGGGCTGACAGATAGCGCTGATCCATCGGTGAATGTGGCAGTAACAGTGTATTGTTGCGATGTGTTCTCCGAAACGGACGAGGGACCATTGATGATAATAGAACTGAGTGTTTTTGTTGCAGAACCAGAACTACCATAGATGGCTGTCAAAGTGTGCGGAACATCCATTGTGACGGTCTTGTAGGTCCCGCCTTGCTGATCGACCCCATCAAGTTGCCATTTCTGAAACGCTTTTCCATCGACCGTGGTATCGGGACAGACCACTCCCACCACCGAGTTTTTTTCAAATTGGCGACTGGTCGGCGTGGTTCCGTAGGTTACACCAGAAGATCCGTTTCCAATCCAAGTAGTAACCGATATCCCACTTGAGGGGTTGAGTGATTGAACTGCCAAGGCACGCGTCGATAAGACAGGAGCTGCCGGCAGGGCAAGGGGTCAGTCCTTGCCTGTTGACATTTTTCCCGAGGAAACGGCCGGTATTGTTGGTTTGAAAGGATGAGACTTTCATATTCCTGAAAGGAGGGTTGCAGTCGGTTGTGCCAGGAGACACATCCCGCGTTACGCTTTCCGTTACGTAAAAAGCGGGGGTATCAGACTGCGAGGCGGTGATTGGGCGGTTGATGGAATTGCTGCGGGAAGAGCGGCTGCGGCGGAAGCTTTCGTTGAGTGAAGTCGAGGCCCGGTCCGGTCTCAGCCACACGATGGTTTCGCGGGTGGAGAAGCGGGAGCGGCTTCCGACCATCGACACGTTGCTCCGCATCACGGGCGCGCTGGATGTCGATCTCGGCGATTTGCTTGGCAGGGCGAAGAGTGGCACAGGCTTTCCAGCCTGTGGTTGTGCGGGATCACAGGTTGGAAAGCCTGTGTCACATTGGGGCGCTTCCCTCATGGCATTGGGGGTTCCTCGCGAACGGTGGAGGCCTGTGACTTGGCGTCCGTTGGGTCGTAAGAGACGACGCGGCGTCCGTCCGAGCCCTGGCGGCTGCGGGCGTCTTCAAAGATGCGGCGCAGGTCGTTGCCGTTGCGAGCGGCGATTTCCGCGCGGGCGCGGCGGACTTCTTCGACGATGGGATCTTTCATGGTGTTTCCTCTATTGGCAGCAATTGCTCGGGCGTGCAAATCACCGGGCAGTGCCAGCCGTGGCGAAGGCAGACCTCCCGGATATGCGGCTCCATCTCGGCATTGGCGATGTGCCGACAATTCCACGTCACAAGAAAATCCATCCCATGCACTGCGGCAACTGCAATGTGAGCGGCATCGGTTCGCGCTTTTTCGGGCACCGCTCCCTCGGACAGCAGGGCACCGGCCAGCGCGAACGCCGGTTCCGTTGCCGGCAATTCCGGCAGGCCGCGCAACACCTCCAATCGCAATCGTGCCGCCTCGGGATCACCGGCACCCACTTCATCCAGCACAAACTGAGAGATGTGCAGATCGAAACGCCCGTGGCAGGTCGCCCACCATTCGTGTGTCGTCTGCTGGTGCCCGGCAATGACCGTGTCCCGGCTCGGACGCGCCGCGAGGTAACTCGGAATGGTGGTTTCGAGATAGACGCGGGGCTTCATGGTTTTATAGTCCTACCAGGGATTAAACCCGGAGGCGTGGCCTTCGGATTCGCTCATGATGTCGCCTTTGTCGGTGAGGCGGAAGTCTTTGACGAGTCCGTCGGTGCCGAAGAGGACTTTCGAGGTCTGGACGTGCAGGAACGGTCCGGCGTAGGGGATGCTGCGTTTCCAGTTCTGGTTGCCCCAGACCCAGATTTCACCGCGTCCGGTGATGTCTTTTGCGGAGGGACCGCCCCAGGCGCGGATGACCTGGGCTTTGGTCATGCCGATGCGGATTTGAGGGGTTTCGTCGCTTGAACGGGTGGGCGCCGCAGCCTGGCGCGTGGGGGAGGACGTGCCGGATTCGGTGGAGCCGCAACCCAGGAGGGCAACGGGGACGATGACGAGAAGAAGCGATTTCAGGGAAGTATTCATTTTTAAGAGAAGACGGTTGAGATTTTCGGGGAAAGGGCCAGCTCCCCGGAGATATTTCCATATAGACTGATCGAGTTGGATGAGAAAACTTTCCCCATAAAAAGCAATGCCAATTATTCTGGAATCTGATGCTGGGGCGCTTAGAGCGCTTTTTTATTGTGAGGGTGGATGAAGGGCTCCAGTATCCGCCGGAAAGTGAGCGAATTATCAACCCGTCGGCTTCAGCCTGTGCTCCCATTTCTCCGCGAAATGGCAGGCCGTTGCCTGAAATCGGTGAAATCCTGCGATCGCTGGCTGATCGCGGCGGTGGCTCTGGGGATTGTTCTTGGCGCCCAGGGGTTCGGTTGGGGGAAATACGACTGCCTGAACCCCGACCGGATGGCGCTGAAGGACGTCATGAGACATGAACGCCCGCCCCTGCATCCGGGACATTTTTACAAGCCCCCGTTTTACACCTACATCAACCATTTTCTGGCGCGGGTTCCCGCCCGGACGGCTACGGCCAATCTTTTTTGGATGCCGGAAGCGGATCGTTTTGAACTGTATCTGAAGCTGCGTGTAGTTCTGGCGCGGTTCTGGAATCTTGCCATATTTTCCGGCTGCGTCGTGCTGGTTTACCGCCTCGCGCGGGATTTTTATGGCATCGAAACCGGGCGCATCGGCGCGTTGCTGTTTGCCACCTCCGCAGGATTCGTCCCCTACCAGGTTTTTTTGACGACCGACATCGCGGTGGTTTTCATGATGCTGGCCTCGTTTGCTGGGGCGTGCGCCATCTCGAAGAACCCGTCCATGGGCTGGTCCGTGGCCGCCGGGTTCCTTGCCGGGCTGGCCGCCGCCACCAAATACAACGGGCTTATTGTCGCGGCCGCCCTTCCGGTCGCCCACCTCATCGCAAGCCGGGGAAACCCCTTCATGGCCTGCCTGAAGCGGCCGGCGGCATGGGTTTGCGGGCTGGCCGTCCCCGCCGGATTCGTCCTCGGCAATCCCTATTCGCTGCTGGATCCGCACCGGTTCGTCGCCGACTTTCTTTACAACTACAAAGTGACACCCGTCTATGGCGGCGAGACCAGGGCGAGTGGCTACGAAACCTATTTTCACACCTATTTTGATATCTTCGGATGGCCGGGGCTCTACTTTATTCTCGCCGGGATGGCTGTCGGGCTGGTCGTTGTCCTGCGTTCTCTGAAGACCTCCCCGGCCTGGAAGCTGTGGCTGCTCGCGCTCGTGGTCGGGGGGCTTTACTCGTGGAAAATCGGTTCGTTCCCGCGCATGGAACCCCGCTTTGTGGTTCCATCCACGCCCTATGTCCTTCTCCTCGGAGCAGCCGGGTTCGGGGCGATGATGAAGGTGCGGTGGCTGACGGTTCCGGCTCTGGCGTGTGTTGTCGTGTTCAACCTGGCCTGCGGCTGGTGGGTGGGAGAGCTGTTCCGGAAGGATCCCCGGAACGAGATGCTCGAGTATGCCCGGGCGCATATTCCCGCGCGATCCATCATCGAAGTCAGCCCCTCGATCCCAAGGCTTGAGGACCTGCCCGGCCGGAATTTCGTGATCATCAGGGCCCCTTCGGGAGTCGGCCGGTGGGAAAATTTTTCCGGGCGGTTCGCGGCGGATGAGGACGTGATGAAAGTCGTGAACCAACGAAAAGAACCCTCCGGGCTGGCATGGTTTTCCCGGGAGGCGCGCGCCCGGCGAAACGCGGAATGGATTTTTTGGTCCAGCAACGATGTGGAAAACATAACGCGGGGGTTCTACGACGCGCTGGTGAACGGCGAGTCCGGCTACCGCGTCGTGTGGGACGGCCAGTCTCCCAAGCTGCCGCGCTGGGTCTATCCGCAGAACCCCGATTTCCTGATCAACCGGTCCACCGTCCTGACGAAAAACCAACCATCCCACTGACTTTGAAAATTCCGTCTCTCCTCCTGAAAAAAATTTCCGCGTTTGCAAGCCGTCACGGCCTGCTGGACAGGTGGCTGCTCCTGGCCGTGGCGCTTGGTTTTGGGATGGGCGTCCAAGGGTTTGGTTGGGGCCGGTATGATTGCCTGAACGTGGACGCGATGGCGTTCCGGAGTCTTTTTTCGAGCGACCGCCCCCCGATGCATCCGGGAGGGTTTCTCAAGCCGCCGTTCTACACCTACGTCAACCAATTCGTGGCGCGCGTGCCGGCCCAGGTGATCAGCGGCGCGGCTTTCTGGAAGGGAGAAAAGGAGCGGAGCGAACTCTATTTCCAGACCCGGCTTTTTCTCGCCCGCAGCCTGAATCTGGCGCTGTTTGCGGCGTCGGTGGTGTTGGTCTTCGCGGTGGTCCGGATGTATTTTGACGTGGCCTCCGCCCGCGTCGCGTCGCTGCTGTTCGCGACATCGGCAGGCTTCGTCTGCTACCAGGTTTTCCTGACCACCGACCTGGCGCTCGTCTTCATGATGCTGGCGGCGTTTGTCTGTTCCTGCGCCGTCGCCCGCAATCCCGCGATGGGGATCTCGGTGGCCGCCGGGCTGCTGGCCGGCCTGGCAACCGCGACAAAATACAACGGCCTTGCCGTGGCGGCTGCGCTCCCGCTCGCCCACCTGCTCGGAAGCCGCGGAAACCCGATCATCGCCTGTATCAAAAGGCCCGCCGCGTGGGCCTCCGGGCTGGCGGTCCCGGTCGGATTCCTGATCGGCAACCCGTATGCCGTCCTGGATTGGCCGAAATTCAATGCGGACTTTTTTTACAACTACACGACCGCCCCGGTTTATGGCGGTCAAACCACCGGGACCGGATACGTCCCCTTCTTCTGGACGTTCCCGGAAATCCTCGGGTGGCCGGCGACGCTCATTGCGGTCTGCGGCTTGCTGGCCGGCTTGGTCGCGCTGGCGCTCGCCCGCGGGCGCAACGACGGATGGAAGCTGTGGCTGCTGGCGTTGGCGGTCTTCGCCGTCTACACGTGGAAAATCGGGGAATTCCCGCGGATGCCCACGCGGTTCGTTCTCCCGATGGCCCCGTTTTTTCTGATTCTTGCCGCGGCGGGATTCGGGATTCTGCTCCGGGCGAAATGGGTTTTTCTTCCGGTGCTGGCGGCGGTGGTTGTTTTCAACCTCGTTTGCGGCTGGTGGGTGGGTGAGCTTTTCCGGGAGGATCCCCGGATGAGGATGCTCGATGTCGTGCGCGAGCGGATCCTCGGCAAGGCGGTCGTCGAGGTGAGCAAGTCGACCCCATCGATCTCCCTCATGCCCGGCCGCGACATCCGCACGGTCAAAATGCCGGGAGCCATCGAGCGGGGGGCGCTTTTCGATAAAATGTTCGCCGACAACCCGGAGATGCAGAAGCTCAGCGACAAGTGGAAGAGCAAGGACGGACCGGAGTGGTTCACCAAAGAAGCCCGAGCCAAACGCGGCGCCGGCTGGATCATCTGGAGCTCGAACGACGTCGAGAAAATCGTCTCTGCGGAATACCAGGCGCTGTTCGATCCCTCATCCGGCTTCGAAGTCGTTTTCGACGGGGCCAGCCCGGTCCGCCCGGGCTGGGCTTATCCCCATCGACCTGATTTTATTGTCAACCGCGCCACCGTGTGGAAAAAGATTCCGTCTCCTCAGAGCCCGCCCGCATCATGAGCAAACCGTATTACGTCACCGTTATTGTCCCCACGTTCCGGGAGCGCGAGAACATCCCGCTCGTGGTCGGGCGGCTCGACGAGCTGCTGGGGGATTTCGACTGGGAGGTCGTTTTTGTCGATGATGATTCCGACGACGGGTCCGAAGCGGTCCTTCTCGATCTCAGCCGCCGCCATCCCCGCGTCCGCGCCATCCGCCGGATCGGGCGCCGGGGGCTCGCCTCCGCGTGCCTCGAGGGCATGGCTTCGAGCTCCGCGGAGATCTTTGCGGTGATGGATGCCGACCTCCAGCACGACGAGACGATTTTGCCAAAAATGATCGCGGCGTTCCGCGAGGACCCCGAGCTCGATCTGGCGGTGGGGACCCGCTACACCGGCGAGGGCGGGTTCAGCAACTGGTCGAAGCGACGGCAGTTCGTCAGCAAGTTCGCGACGCTCATCGAAAAGTCCGTCCTGCGCACTCCTCTCTCCGACCCGATGAGCGGGTTCTTCGTGATCCGGCGCGCCGTGTTCGAGGACACCGTCCGCCACATGACCGGCCGGGGATTCAAGATCCTGCTGGACATCGTGCTCTCGGCCGGACGCGGGCTGCGGACGCGCGAATTTTCGTATGAATTCCGGGCCCGGCAGCACGGCGAGAGCAAGCTCGATGTCGTCGTGGGGCTCGAGTATCTCTACCTCCTGGTGGACAAGACGCTCGGCCGCCTGGTGCCGGTGAGTTTTGTGCTCTACGTGCTGGCCGGTCTCTCCGGCCTCCTGCTCCACCTGGCGGTCCTCGGCATCCTTTACCGGAGCGCCGGGACGCCATTTATTGATGCCCAGATCTCGGCCACCCTCGTCGCCATGGTTTCCAACTTCCTCGTCAACAACGCGGTGACGTTCCGCTCCCGCCGTCTGAAGGGCGTCATGCTGGGGGCCGGGCTCACGGCTTACATGGCGATCTGCGCCTTGGGTGCCATCGTGAACGTCCAGTCCGCGGATTACCTCTTCGACCACTCGATCCCCTGGTGGTTTGCCGGGGCGGCCGGTGCCCTGATCGGCGCGGTCTGGAACTACGCGGTCTCGACCCAGATCGTCTGGACATGGCTCCCCTCGATGCTCCGCAAAAAGAAACCCCGGCCCCTTCCTGCGCAGGGAAACTAACCCGGATAAATCACGTTCCGATTCGGGAGCCAGCAGGTTGTAGCGGCGGCCTGTGGCCGTCGGTCGCTTTGTAAAGCGCGACGCTCATAGAGCGATGTTACAAACCGCGAGAAAGCCCGACATGTCGGACGGCAGCCCGCAGGACCAGCACAAAGACGTTCCGTTCCACTCCAGGGAAATCTCCGTCGAGTGGAGCGCGTGGCGCGAAAGGTGGAGGCGGTGCGCGAGCGCGGGCGTCCAGCCGGTGCGGATGAATTCCAGGTAGCAGTCCGGCGACGGGCCGTAGATTTTGTCGCCGACGACCGGGTGGCCGGCGTGGGCGAGGTGGACCCGGATCTGGTGGGTGCGGCCGGTGAGCGGTTCGGCGGCGACCAGCGCGAACCGGCCTTCCGCGCGCTCGATCCTCGACAGGACGCGGAAGCGGGTGTGCGCGGCAGCACCCGACGGATGCACCGCGCGCTGGAGGTGGATATTTGATTCGGCGACCTCGCCGAGGCGGATGATCGGGGCCACGACCTCGAATTCCTGATCCGGCCAGCCGCAGACGATGGCGAGATAGGATTTTCGGATTTTCCCCTCCTGCATGGCCATGGCGGCGGCGCGGGCCGCACGGGAGGATTTGGCCACGAGGACGATTCCGCTGGTCTCGCGGTCGAGGCGGTTGATGAGCGAGACCTGTCCGCCGTTCGCGATTTCGTAGCGCAGCAGATCGCGAAGCCCGTCCCAGAGCGTGCGCGGGCCATCCGGCTTCGTGGGATGCACCAGCAACCCGGCCGGTTTATTCACGGCAAGAAGGTCCGGGGTCTCCCCGAGGATCTCGAACTCTTCTTGAAGTGGGTTCACAACGCGGCAATGGTGGCGGCCAATATGATCCATTTGCGGAATGTCACGCGAACGTATTCTTCCGGCGGCGGGGTGGTGCGCGCTCTAGACAATGTCTCGCTCGATATCGCGGCCGGGGAGTTCGTGACGATCTCCGGGCCGAGCGGCTGCGGGAAAAGCACGCTGCTCAACCTGCTCGGGGGCCTCGACCGCCCGACCTCCGGCGAGATCCTCGTCGGCGGAGTGCCGCTTCACCAGGCCGATGAAAAAGCCCTCACCGCATACCGCCGGCACACGCTCGGGATCGTCTTCCAGTTTTTCAACCTCCTTCCCGCGATGACCGTGCGGGAAAACGTGGAGCTGCCGCTTCTCCTCCGCGGCGACCCGCACAAAAAGGCCGCCCTCCGCGTGGCCGAGATGCTCGACATGGTCGGGATGGGCCGGCGGGCGCACCATTTTCCCCACCAGCTGAGCGGGGGGGAAATGCAGCGGACGGCTATCGCCAGGGCGCTTGCCGGAGGCCCCGGGCTCCTGCTCGCGGACGAGCCGACCGGGAATCTGGACTCGGCGAATGCCGTGAATGTTTGCGAAACCCTCTTAAAGATTGCTTCCCAAAAAATTGCCGTGCTGGTTATTGTGACGCACAGCGAACCGGTGGCCGCGATGGCGCCGGTCCGGATTCAGATGCTCGATGGAAAAATTCTCTCACATATCAACGACCGCAATCAGGCCCGATGACCCCCGGCTGCAGAAGTTCTGCATCTTCGCAGGGCTGGGCGAGGAGGAGCTTGCCGCCCTGCTGAAACTGACCGACGCCGTCACCTGCCCCGCGGGAAGCCGGATTGTCCAGTCCGGTGAGGTGGGGCATTGCCTGTATGTCGTCCTCGAGGGGCGCGCCAGGGTGACCATCGATGCGGACGGGCGCGAGATCGAGCTTGCCCCGCTCGAAGCCGGGGATTTCTTCGGCGAGGTTTCCCTGGTCGATGACGGGCCCCGTTCCGCCAACGTCACCGCTCTCGAAACCTGCGTGCTCCTGAGAATCACCCGTATGAGCATCGGTGTTCTGGGCGGCCTGCAGCCCTCCGCAGCGATCCAGATCCTCGGAGCCATCGGAAGCGCGCTGGTGGGAAGGCTCCGCGCCAGCAACCAGAAGTATATCGACATTCTCCTCCGCACCGGGGCTCAGGAATAGTTTTTCAAACAACACAAGTGGACAAACAACGCACCCTCGCATCTCCCGCAACCATCACCGGAAGCGCCCTTCATACCGGAGAAGACGTCGCCCTCACGATCCTTCCCGCACCCGCCGGGCACGGGTTCAAATTCCAGCGCATCGACCTGCCGGACGAGCCGGTGGTCGAGGCGGCGGCCGCCCACGTCAAAACCGTCGAGCGCGCCACGACGCTCGTCCAGGGGATGGTCAAAATTCACACCGTCGAGCACGTGATTTCCTCGCTGACCGGGCTGGGCGTGGACAACGCGCTCATCCAGATGAACGCGAACGAGCCGCCGATCGGCGACGGCAGCGCCTCGGCCTTTGTCGCGATGATCCTCAAGGCCGGCATCGTCGAGCAGGACGCCCAGCGCAGCTATCTCGAAATCCGCGAGCCGCTCACCATCGAATCCGGCGAGTCGGTGCTCGTGATTCTTCCGGACACCAAATTCCGGATCTCCTGCACGCAGGTCGGTCCGCAGGGCCGGTTCACGCAGTTCCTCTCCGCGGAGATCACCCCGGAATTCTACGAGAAGGAAATCGCGCCGGCGCGCACGTTTGTTTTCTACGAGGATGTGAAGCCGCTGATGGACAAGGGGCTGATCAAAGGTGGCAGCCTGGAAAATGCGATTGTCGCCCGCGGGGACAGCGTGCTCAGCAAGGAGCCGCTCCGGTTCCCGGACGAGTTCGTCCGCCACAAAATTCTCGATATCATCGGCGATCTCGCTCTCTCGGGGCGCCGGATCCGCGGCCATGTGGTCGCGGTGAAGCCCGGTCACGGGATCAACACCGAGGCCGCCAAGCGGCTCGCCTCCCGCCATGCGGAGATCGCCGCCGCCGCGCCGCGCCCCGTCGCCGCCCCGACCGGGGCGATGGACATCAACGAGGTCATGCGCACGCTGCCGCACCGGTATCCGTTTCTCATGGTGGACCGGATCATCGAGTTCCAGGGCGAAACGAAAGCCATCGGCGTCAAGGCGGTCTCGATCAACGAGCCGTATTTCCAAGGGCACTTCCCCGGGCATCCGGTGATGCCCGGCGTGCTCCAGCTCGAAGCCATGGCCCAGGTGGCCAGCATCGTCATGATGCTCAAGACCGAGAATTCCGGGAAGATCGGCTACTTCATGAGCGCGGATGAGGTGAAGTTCCGCAAGCCCGTGATGCCGGGGGACACGCTTTTTATCGAATGTGAATTGACCAGCATGAAAAAGCGTCTCGGCAAGGCCGCCTGCCGCTGCCTGGTGAACGGGGAGGTGGTCTCGGAGGGGGTTCTGCTTTTCGGCCTGGTGGACAAATGACGGTGATCCATCCCAGCTCGGTTGTGGACCCCGCCGCCTCGATCGGCGACGGCACGGAGATCGGCCCGTTTTGCCATGTCGGCCCCGGCGTTGAAATCGGCGCGGACTGCCGGCTGCTCGGGCACGTGACGGTCGCGGGCCCGACAAAAATCGGCGCGGGAAATATTTTCCACCCGTATGTCTCGATCGGCCAGCGCTCGCAGGATCTCAAGTATGCCGGCGAGCCGACGTATCTGGAGATCGGGTCCGGGAATTCGTTCC
>Ga0247840_10006788_pt1 | contig 16262 bp, 8 predicted proteins | sample LaCruzMarch2015__FD_192404 | JGI IMG/M metagenome (GOLD analysis project Ga0247840, IMG submission 192404) | Freshwater microbial communities from meromictic Lake La Cruz, Castile-La Mancha, Spain - LaCruzMarch2015_17m | ecosystem: Environmental > Aquatic > Freshwater > Lake | place: Spain... | reverse complement strand
ACAGTCTCACTGATTTAAGTTAAAGGATAATTATATTAAAAAAATTTTTGTTCGAGACTTAGCTAGAAAAAGTAATTTATTTAGTAGTTTACCTGTAAATATTTCCTAATGAAATGAAAAGAGCCAATTTTTCTGTGTACCCAAATAATATGATGAAAAATCTTCACTATTATTAAATCTAACATTATTTAATAATCAATGAGCTCATAATCAAAATGGTAATACATTTGAATGATTCCAATATGATTTATTATGTTTACATTCATAACCTGATTTTGAAAAATTTGAAATTTCATAAGAATTAAATCTTTTTGATTTTAAAAATTCTTTTATATCTAAATATTCTCATAAATAGTCCTCTTCTTTTATTCATAATTTTTTCCAATCTTTAGGATAAATTATTTTTTGAAACTTATTATCATTAACTATTTGTTCCATAGAATCAATTCACTTTTCATAATAATCCTCTAACATATAAACTGATATATGATTAATAAATGAATAATTATTTAGTAAAAATTCAATATTACTCTTAACTTCTCATTGTTTCACATAGGGAAGTCATATTATAAAATCAATAGAAATATTATGGTATCAATTATATTCAGAGATATTTCATAATGCACTTAAAATATCAACTTTTCCTCATCTTCATATTTCATTAAGAGAATCTGAATTTAATGTCTGTACTCATAAACTTATTCTATTAATTCATAAATTTTTCCATCAAATTAATTTTTCTTTTGTCAATGTTTTAGTAGTAGATTCAATAGTAATCTCTATATTTTTATCAAAATCATACTTAGATTTTAATGCATTTATTATTTTTTCCAATTGTTCAATTCATAAAATACTTGGAGTTCCTCATCAAAAATATATACTTTTAATAATATTATTATCTATAGTAAATCAACTATTATTTATTTCTAAAATTAATTTTTCTACATATATATTTATTTTAACTAGATCTATATTTCAATAAGATGCAAATCTACAATATTTACATTTACTTGAACAAAATGGGATATGTATGTAACAAAAATTATCTTTCATAAAAAAATGTTTAATAAATCCAATTTTATAATGTATATTTATAATTTACAATCATTTGAAAGATTCTCAAGTGTTGATATTTTTTTTGATTCACACAAAATAGATGCTTTTAATTTCTCAAAAATACTTTCATAATTTGAAGTATTATCTAAAATAGGAATAATTCATTTATCATAAATATTCTTTATTCATTTATCAAAACTACCAAAATCATAATCTGCTGAATAAAAATCTCACAAAACTAAATTATAATCTTCATGAATTTTTTCTTCCAGTTTATCAGATTCTAAAGATAATAATGCAGGTAAATAATATTTATATGATTTTAAATATTCAAGTGCTCATATATCTGAGGATAGATATGACAAAAATGAATTTGCTAACTGTTTATTAGTAGAATCTTTATTAATAACAAAATAATTATAATTAACCAATGTTTTTCATTCTCAAGAATAATAATGAGGAAACGGAGTCGCAAGTAAGAAATTTTTTCAAAATCATTTTTCTTTTATTTGTTTAATTATTCTTGGATATCATACAACCATATGAGTATCTCATTTTGAAAATAAATCAAGTGAATTTAGTCATGAACTATTTAATTCTTCATACTTAGAGTTATAACCATTATATCACTCTAAATCTCAATATGTCATATAAGAAGAAAATCATTCCTTCATTTTATTTGAATCTAAATCATTTAATCAACTTACTCAACTTTCTAGCATAAAAAATTGAGTAATAATATCTGAAACACCATACACTGTTGAACCATTTCATATTCAAATAGGAACAATTTCAGGTTTGGTATTTTTCAAATTTGAAATAACATTATTTAATGTTGAAATAGATGATAAGTCTGTATTTTTTACATATCTTCTATTATAAAAAACACCCAAAGTTTCATATCATACGGGGATTCATAATAAATATTCTTTTTTAACATTAGAATCTCATAATGTTACTATCAAGTCATCTGAAAAAAATCATTTAAATTTTTTTCTAAAATCATTTATGCTAATTGTTAAAGGATCTATTACAATTGTTTGATTTGAAAATACAGAATTTTTTTCATTATTATTCAAAACAAATAAATCTGGCGATTTTCAAGAAGTAATAGATGTAACTAATGAATAATAATATTCTTCATAAGATGAAAAACTTTCAATTAATATTTCTAAAGAACTATATTCCTTGTGTAAACTTTTAAATTTATCAACAGTATTTTTTAATGGTTCTACATCATCTCACACTATCCATATTTTAAAAACTCATTTTGTACTATTATTATTAACATTATTATTATTATCATTCAAATTTAGTATTACAATTATAATTCATACAAGAAAAATTATTCAAAGAATTGCAAATATTATTTTGTTTATATTCATAAAAAAATCTATAAATTTATTAAAATACTTAAATATTTAGGCTATACATTTCGACTTAATCTAATAATTTGTTTCAATTATAGATGGTGTGTTACTGACTTTCACTATATCATTTGATAATCAATAATATATTACAAAATATCACAATAAGGACATAATCAACAAAAATACTGATAACATTTTTGTTATTCTTCAAATATCTCTAGAAAACGATTTAAATTTATAAGCATCAATTTTAGCAACAATAAACAATCCCCACAATAAAGCCAAAATAAATGTATATAATCAAAAGTATATTGTCATCATATATAAAATAGGAAGAAAAATAAAGTATTATTTACTGTTTTTATTATAACTTATATTTTTTTTTTGCAAATTTTTAAAATGTTTGATATAATATAAGAGTATAAAAAAATAATTTATTAATTTAACTTAAATATATGGCTGAACTAAAACATAATTGAAAAAACTTTATTATTTCAGATGAAATGCTTGCTCAATACAAAGAGTTAGTAGATTTAATCTTGTGAACAGAATCAATGGATGATGATGAAAGACAGTATTGGTTTGATATATTACCTTCAATGACAAATGAACAAATTGATAGATTATTCACAATACTAGATAAAAAAAAAAAGAAATTAGAAAAATTGGAAGAAAAATACCAAGAAGAAATAAAAAATCTAAATGAAAAGCATTTAATTGAATGGCAAGAATTTCAAATGAAAGATTCTAAGAAAAAGATAAAAGAACAAGAATCAAAAGATTGAGATGATGATGCTGATGCAGTATTAAATATGTTAAATAGTTTATAAAAAAATGAAACAAATAATGTTTCATTTTTTTATTACAATTAAATCTTTCTGAATCTAGAAAATTATTTAAAATAAGACAAATTAGATTTTAATATTTCTACAATTAAATATTAAAATATATTAGTCTTTTTTTATTCATAATTGGTCAAATAACATCATTCAAATTTTTTCTCTAGATTCTAAATAATTATCAATTAAACTTCTTTTAACTGTATTTCAACCAGTACTATTTCAATTATTTATAAGATATTTTCTAAGTAAATTATGGATTATAAGAGATATTTCATCATCTTTTTTGCCCTTATACAAATATGAAATTATATTTACTAATTGATCATAACTAATTTCAAATTTACATAAAAATCCAATTAATAAATTTGAAACAATTTCTTGTAATAATTCAAATTGTTCTCATGTTATAACTTTACAAAAAAAATCTCTATTAGATGTATTTAAATCATTTAAGAAAATATCATATTTTCATATTTCAAGATTTTTTTGGTCTCTATCATTAACAGAATCTAATATTTCTCTTTGTAAAATTAGTTCAAGTTGTCTAGATGAATCTAATATATCCTGTAAAAACTTAGTAATATAAACTTCTCCAACTGGATTTTTCCTTTCTAATACTTCATTAACTCTATATACTCCTTTTTCTACAAGATTAGAAGCTAAATCTCATATTGATAACACATTTGGGCTAGTTATCGAACCTCTATTATTTCTTAAATTATCCATAAATATGTATTTTAATAATATATTTATGTAAATAATATAAAATTGAATATGATAGTCAATTTGATTTTAATGAATATTACAATTATTTTTCCTTTAATATTAATTTATATTTTAAATATAAATAAAAAATGGAATTAGTTATATTACTATTCCATTTTTTATTTAAACAATTCAATATTTATATTTTATATAAATTTTAAAAATCACTTTCGTGTTCCATAGCTTCCTCCATCTCAACTAAATGTTTATCTCAAGTGTCAATTCAATCATCATAAATATCAAAATAATCATCATCAGAAGCTATACATTGGTCATTAAGTCTTCTATATTGTTTTCAAGCTGGTATTAATCTACCTATAATTACATTTTCTTTCATCTCTTTAAATTTATCTATTTTACCTGATACAGATCATTCTACAAGCACTCTTACTGTTTCTTGAAAAGATGCAGCAGATAACCACGAATCAGTATATAGAGAAATCTTTGTAATACCTAGAAGTAATCTTTCAGCAATACTTGCTCTTTTTCATTCTCTAATAAGTCTATTATTTTCAGCTTTAAATTTAATTATATCAACTATATCTCATGGGAAAAATTCACTATCCCCTTTTGAAGTAACTCTTACTCTACTAAACATCTGTCTAACAATTAATTCTATATGCTTAGAATTAACTGTTTGCCCTTGTGAAGCATATATTGATTTAATATCATCTACTATATATTGCTCAGCAGCTAAAACTCATCATACTTCCTTTAACTTTTGAAGACTCAAAGATCCTGAAGTTAATTTTTGTCATATTTTTACTCTTACTCATTCTTTTACTAATAAAGTTTTACCCATATCAAATGTATATTCAAAAATTCTATTTTCTATATCTTTTATAACAATCATTCATTCTTCTATCTTTTTAACCTCTCAAGCAAAATTTGCAATTAATTTTTGTTTATCCTTATTACTTTTTGCTATAACTTGTTTTTTCTTAACAATTTGTCCTACTTTAACAATAACATCAAAATTATCTTCAAAGTAATATTCTTCAGTATGTAACTCCTCTGCGACAACTCTTACTATCAAATTTGACTCTGTTTGTTCTATATGAACTATTCATTCAATATCCGATATTTCTGCAATCATTTTAGGTAATCTTGCTTCAAATAATTCTTCTACTCTTGCAAGACCTTGAGTCATATCTCATCATTCCTTAGCAACTCAACCCGAGTGAAAAGTTCTCATTGTTAATTGAGTACCTGGTTCTCAAATAGATTGTGCAGCAATAACTCATACTGGAGTACCTATTTCAACTTCTTTATTAAGACCTAAATCTAAACCATAACAAGCTTTACATACTCAACCTTCTGTTTCACAAGTAAGTACTGATCTAATATTTACTTGATTAATATCATTTGCATTAAGTATTTTTACTACATTTGTATCTACAATCGTTCAAGCCTCTATTATAACAACACCTTTTTCATTTTTTACATCTATTGCTAATGTATGAGAATAGATTCTATCTTCAAATTTTTCAGTAAAACCTCACACTCATTCATTTCTAATTACCGTTTTATAATGCACAGTATTACAATCATCTTCTTTAACAATAATATTTTGAGATGAATCTACTAGTCTTCTTGTTAAGTATCCAGATTGAGCAGTTTTCAATGCTGTATCTGATTTACCTTTTCTTCATCCATGAGTAGCAATAAAATATTCTAGAGTTGAAAATCATTCTTTTAATGTTGATTTTATAGGTAATTCGATAGTTTTACCTGATGTAGAAGCTACTAATCATTTCATTCAACAAAGTTGAGTAATATTTCACCAATTTCATCTCGCACCAGAATCAATAAAATTAAATACATGATTTTTACTATCAAATAATTCTTTCATTTCTCATTCTATTGTCTTTTTAACTTCAGCCCATATTTTTATAGATTGATTATATTTTTCATCTTCAGTCAAAAATCATGCCCACCATTTTTTTTGTATTAATTTAACCTTTTCTCATCATTGTAATAATAATTCTTTTTTATTGTTTGGCATTATCATATCATCAATAGATATAGATAAACCTGATAAAGTAGAATATTTAAATCAAAAATTTTTAATATCATCTACAAATTTTGCAGTAACTTCAGACCCTAATTCTTCAAATGATCTAGATAATATTTTTTTGATAGCCCCCTTTTTAAGTGTTTCATTAATAAAACCTAATCATTCTGGAACTATTTCATTAAATAATAATCTACCATAACATGTATCAACTAATTTTCACTCAATTCTTACTTTTATAGGTGATTTTATTCCTAAAATTCAAGCATCATAAGCACATTCTACTTCACTAAAATTAGCAAATATTTTTCAAGTTCATAAACCATCTTCATCTATAGAAGTAACATAATATGACCCCAATATCATATCTTGAGACGGAGTTACAATTGGTTCTCAAGATGAAGGTGCTAATAAGTTTTTTGAAGTTACCATTAAATCTCTTGCCTCAAACTGAGCTTTGTCAGTAATTGGTAAATGAACTGCCATTTGATCTCCATCAAAGTCTGCATTAAAAGCTGGACAAGTTAAAGGATGTAATTGAATAGCTTTTCATTCAACTAAAACTGGTTTGAATGCTTGTATTGATAATCTATGAAGTGTTGGTGCTCTGTTCATTAATACATATTTACCATCAATAACTGCATCTAAAGCATCCCAAACCTCTTTAGTACCTTTTTCTATAAATCTTTCTGCATGTTTAATATTATAAACATAACCTTCTTCTATAAGCTTAGCTATTACAAAAGGTTTGAATAATATTAAAGCCATTGACTTAGGTAAACCACATTCATCCATTTTTAATGATGGACCAACAACGATAACAGACCTAGCAGAATAATCCACACGTTTACCTAGCAAGTTTTGTCTGAAACGTCATTGTTTACCTTTTAATATTTCTGTTAATGATTTTAATTTCTTTTTATTTGCAGTTACAAAACCTGATCTATTTGTTCTAGTTTCTCATGTCAATAACATATCAACAGATTCTTGAAGCATTCTCTTTTCATTTTTTAAGATTACATCAGGAGCTCAAAGTTCTATTAATTTTTTTAGTCTGTTATTTCTATTGATTACTCTTCTATATAAATCATTTAAGTCACTAGAAGCAAATCTTCAACCATCTAATTGAATCATTGGTCTTAAATCTGGTGGTATAATTGGTAATGCATCCAAAATAAACCATTCTGGTCTTTGTCCTGATTTCAATAAATTTGAAGCTAATTTTATTTTTTGTAAAATTTTCTTTTGTTTGATTTGAGTAGAAGATCTTAATTCTTTTTCTTGAACTTCTATAAAATGCAATAAATCAATTCTGGTTAAAAGTATTTTTAAGAATTCTGCTCAAGTACCTCATGAAAAAACATGTGGAAATTTAGAATCTAATACTCTGTATTCCAATTCTCAAATAATAGCTCAAACTTGTAAAGATTTTAAACCATTTCTCAATTCTTCAAATTCAGCAGTAAGATCATCTAATTTTTTTATTAAAATTGCCTCATCTACCTTGAATTTTTTCATATTTATTTCTCAACTATCTCTTTTTATAGTTATATCATTAATTTCTCTTTGTACTTCTTTTTGTAATTCATTTTTTGATACCTTATATTTGTCGTCTAATTCTTTATTAGCTTCTTTTAGTTTATCTTCATATACATCAGTAATTATATACGATGCAAAATAAACAACTTGTTCTAATTTTTTTACAGGTAAATCTAATAATAAACCTATTCTCCCTGGAACTGATTTCAAATACCAAGTATGAGCCACTGGAGCATATAAATCTATATGAGCCATTCTTTCCCTTCTAACAGATGTTTTTGTAACTTCTACTCAACATCTTTCACAAACTATTCATTTATATCTAATTCTTTTATATTTACCACATGCACATTCATAGTTTTTTCTTGGACCAAAAATTTGTTCACAAAATAAACCTCATCTTTCAGGTCTTTGAGTTCTATAATTTATGGTTTCACTAATAAGTACTTTTCCATGTGATAATGCCCTTATTCTTTCTGGTGAAGAAATACCTAAAGATATTCAAGCAAGATTATCTAAATTTTTTCATTTAGTTATATCTTTTTTTCAAATATCTTTTGCTATTTCAGAAAAATCTGTGATTTTGTCATTTAGAAAATTATCTAAAGATTTATCAAACATTATGATTATAATTAAAGATTAAAATTAATGTCCCCCTCTCAGTCTCCCCCCAAGGGAGAGAAGAAGCTACATTTTTTCATTATTGTTCTATTCCCTTTCTCCCCAGGGGGGAAAGGGTTAGGGATTGGGGGATGTTTACTCTATTTCTTCATGACTAACAACATCAGACAACACTTTCTTTTCAATTCTAATAATTTCTTCGTATCTTTCCATTGCTTCATCTTCTTTTACCTGTAATTCATCCACATCTAATAAATCTAAGTCTAATCAAATAGATTGCAATTCTTTTAATAATACATTAAATGACTCAGGAATATTTGGTTTTTTAATTGTAGCATTTTTTACAATTGCTTCATAAGCTTGTGTTCTACCAGCAACATCATCAGATTTGATCGTAATCATTTCTTGTAATATATTACTTGCAGCATATGCTTCAAGTGCCCAAACCTCCATTTCTCAGAATCTTTGTCCTCAATTTTGAGCTTTACCTCAAAGTGGTTGTTGAGTAACCATAGAATAAGGTCATACTGATCTAGCATGGATTTTGTCTTCAACTAAGTGATGCAATTTCAGCATAAATTTGATTCATACTGTAGTTCTTTCTTTAAATGGTTCTCATGTATTTCAATCAAATAATTGAACCTTACCATCTCTATTCATTCATGATTTAATCATTAACTCAGTTATTTTTTCAACTGGTATACCATTAAGTATTGGTGTTGCAACTTTTATTCATAGTCTTTTTGCAGCCATACCTAAGTGTGTTTCTAATATTTGTCAAATGTTCATTCTCGATACTACTCATAATGGATTCAATATTATATCAACAGGAGTCCCATCTTCCATAAACGGCATATCTTCAACAGGAACAACTCTTGAAACTATTCATTTATTTCAGTGTCTACCAGCCATTTTATCTCATAATTCTATTTTTCTAGTTTGTGCAACGAATACTTTTATTTGTTTAAATACTCAAGTAGGTAAATTATCACCACTTTCTCTTTTCAATAAATGAACTCAAATTACTTTTCATCATTGACCTGATGGTAATCTAAGAGATGAATCTTTAACATCTTTTGACTTATCACCAAATATAGCTCTGAGTAATCTTTCTTCTGGAGAAAGTTCTTGTTCTCATTTCGGAGTAATTTTTCAACAAAGTATAGAACCTCATTCTACATATGATCAAATTCTTATTATTCAATCTACATCTAAATCTTTTAATTTAGTACCAGATACATTTGGAATATCATCAGTTGTTTGCTCAGGGCCAAGTTTTGTTTCACGAACATCAGTAGAATATTCTTTTATATGTATTGATGTAAAATAATCTTCTTCAACTAATTTACTTGAAATAATAATAGCATCCTCGAAATTATAACCATGCCATGGCATATATGCAACCGTTAAATTTCTTCAAAGAGCTAATTCTCCATTTTGACATGAATGTCAGTCACATAATACATCTCACTTTTTAATCTTTTGACCATGTGAAACAAGAGGCATTTGATGAACGATCATATCATGATTTGATCTTTTGAAAGTTGTTAATTTATATAATTTTTTCTCTCAAGATTTATATAAAACTGTTATATGTTTTGCATCTACTCAGATAACTTCTCAATCTTCATCAGCAACTATTACATAACCAGATCATTCTCAAACTATTCTTTCCATACCAGTACCTACAACAGGAGATTCTGGTCTAACTAAAGGAACAGCTTGTCTCATCATGTTTGAACCCATTTCTGCTCTTGTTGCATCATCATGTTCCAAAAATGGTAATAATGAAGTTTCTATTGACATCGTTTGTTTAGGAGAAACATCTATATGAGTAATTTGTCTTACATATGAAATAGTTGGTTCATTTCAAGCTCTTGATGAAATTCTTGTATCAGTAAAATTACCAAATTCATCTACTTCTGTACCAGCCTCGGCAATATTTAAAACTCTTTCTTGATGAGCATCAAAATAATCATAATCACTAGACAAATGTCCTCTTACTTCTACACTAGATGCTTTTAATAATTCTTTTATATTTATTGCATCTTCTACTGTGATCATTTTTTTATCTTCAACTATTATTTTTCAGTTATCTCAAACAATATCTCATAAAGCTATTCTATTTACAAGTGATTTTCAATCATTTTTTGCAGAATGAACAATTGATCTAAATGGAGTTAATAAAAAACCATGTTTATCAACTTTTGAATATGTTGCAAAATGTAGTACTAATCAGATATTTGGTCCTTCAGGAGTTGCAATTGGACATATTCTACCATATTGAGTTGGATGAACATCTCTTACTTCAAATGAAGCTCTTTCTCTAGTCAATCAACCAGGTCATAGAGCTGAAACTCTTCTTTTGTGTCCTAATTCTGATAAAGGATTTGATTGATCCATAAATTGTGATAATTGGCTTGAACCAAAAAATTCTTTCATTATAGCAATTATAGGTCTTGAATTTATGAATGTTCCAGGTGTAGCATCATCCAATTCTACTATTGTCATTCTATCTTTTGCTATTCTTTCCATTCTAGCAATACCCACTTTTATTTTATCCATTACTAATTCTCATACTGATCTAACTCTTCTGTTTTCTAAGTGGTCAATATCATCAACCATATGATCTGGAGATCAATAAACTAAATTCAAAAAATATTTCAAACTTAATATCAAATCTTCTAATGATAAAAATTTTCATTTTTCATCATTATACATTGTATTTATTCATAATTTTGATTTCATTTTTAATCTAGCAATTTCTCATAAATCAAATCTTTTTTCATCAAAAAATGTTACATTAAATAATTCTTCAACTCTTTCATCTGTAGCTAAATCACCTGGTCTAAGTAATTTATATAAGACATGTAATGCTTCTAATTTATTTGTAGTTTTATCTTTATCTAAAGTTGGTGCAATATTAGTTGCTATTATATCATCTCATAAATCTTTAAATGCATCTAGTATTTCAGCATTTGACTCCATACCGAAAGCTCTTAAAACAACAGATATTGGAAGTTTTCTTTTTTTATCTATTTTTACATTGATTATTCATTTTTTCTCTATATCTATTTCAAACCAAGATCATCTACCTGGAATAACTTTTAAAGAATAACCATTTTCTCAAAGTGTAAAAAATACTCAAGTAGATCTAACAATTTGGTTTACAATAACTCTCTCAATTCAATTTATAATAAAAGTAGCAAATTCTGTCATAAGAGGAATTCCTCACATATAAACATCTTGTTCTTTTATCTCTCATGTCTCTTTATTTAACATTTCAAGTCTCACTTTTAAAGGAGCTTCATAGTTAAGATTTTTTCTTGTACATGCTTCTGGATCGTATTTTGGCTCCTCTAAAGCAAATCATTTATAATATATATCTACCTTATCTCAAGAATGGTCAGAAATTGGAAAAGAATCATTAAAAACTTTATCAATTCAGCTAGTTAAAAAATCGTTGTACGAGTCTAATTGTACTTCTAAAAGATCAGGAATTCAAGCAACGGATCTATCATCCGTAAAGTAATGACGACCTTTTATATCATATAGACTACCTACTTCTATGTTTTTAGCAGAAGTTTTTATTACCATACGAATATTTTAGTTAAAATATATAACCCATCCTTGAATTCCTTACCTTATGCATAAGGTAAGGAATTCAAAAAATTTAAAACATAGAATGAGGAGGAATTACACAATCAAGTTCCTTCATTTAAAACAACACGAAAAACAGCCTTACTTCATCAGAATAACACAATCGAAAGTAGTGCGATGTCAAGATTATATGGATAAATAGAGGAAAGGCAAAACTTTTTTTGTATTTAAAAAATATTTTTTTGACTAAATTTATTATCAAGATAAAATAAAATTAAATTTAATAATTAATAATATAAAGAATGTTTACAAGTCAAAGAATTGATAAATCAAAAAAAAGTAATTTTATAATAAAGTTATTTAAAATAATTATTTATATTTTTATAATTGCAATAATTATTATATTTATTTGATATTGAAATTTTAAATCAAATATATTAGTAGAAAATGAAACAATATTAAATATAAAGCAATGAGATAAAACTGATTTTATTGCTGAAAAATTATGAATAAATAAATATTATTTTAAAACATTTTTGTATTTGAATGAACCTGATTTCAAAATAATGGAATGAAATTATAAAATAAACTCTAATTCAAATATAGAACTAATTGTAGAATGATTATCAAAACCTATAAAAATTTGAGAAATAGATATAACACTTTTAGAATGATGGAATATTTATGATATAGATGAGTATTTAACAAAAAAAGATTTAATAAATAAATGAGATTATATTAAATATGCAACAAGTAGTGAAAAAATAGAAAAACTTACAGAATTCTATAAATTCATAAATTGATTAAATACATTAGAATGATATTTATATCCTGATACTTATACAGTAGACTCAGATAATTTTAAAATAAATAATTTAGTAATAAAACAGTTAGATAGTTTTGAAAGTAAAGTTTATAATAAGATATTATCAAATATGGATAATAAAAAAATTGAAGAATTAGTAAATTTAGCAAGTATAGTAGAAAAAGAAGAAAAAAATAGCGATGAAAAACCTATCGTTGCATGAATACTAAAAAAAAGACTTAATGAATGATGGATGATTTGAGCAGATGCTACTGTTTGTTATCCGCATAAACTTACTGCCAATGAATGTAAAATGGTTATAAGTAAATATATAAAAGAAATTTCGGAATATAATACAAGAACAATGTCATGATTACCAAAAACACCGATTTCTAATCCTAGTTTTGATACAATAAATGCAACACTTAATTATAAAGAAACATCTTATTGGTTTTATCTACATGACACAAGAACATGAAAAATATATTATGCAATAACTAATGAAGAGCATAATGTGAATAAAAGTAATCATTAAAAAAATAGCTCTAAAAAAAGCTATTTTTATTGAACTGAAATTATTTATTCCCTATTTTTTTCTCACTTCACATATTTAACCATAAAACTTATAACAAAACCATATTCTATTATATAAATAATAAATAATAATAATCATATAAAACTTATTTCTGTTCTTCCTGAAAAACTCATTCCTATACTATTATCATATGATCATCAATATGATGAACGAGAAGTTCTTAAATCTCAAGTTACCCCCATTCAAGGACTTATTCATCATTTATAAGAATTATCAAAAGCTCAATCACTCTCAAAATTCACTGTTGGTAAAGAATTTATTGCTCATCTATTAAATGATGTTTGAATTTTTCATGCATCATTATCATATGTAGTTTCATATGCTGATCATGATTTTTCATACCTATCTAAATCATTTTGTTGTCTAGATGTTTCTAATGCAATCAATGAATTGAATTGGTTTACAATTCAAAATTTTCTTGCAATGTTTGTTTGAATAATGGCTATTTTTTCCCATTCATTTTTATTTTTTATGCTTCAAAGTAATAAATTACTAATTATTCATGCTTGTATTTTCTCTATTTTATCATCAGAAATAATTTCTCAATTTTCTGTAAATTCTAAATCATTATTTTCAGGATTATATCATGTTACTACAATATTGTCTTCATCATTATTTAATTTTTCACATTCTTTTAACTTTACTAATTCATTAGAATTATTTAATATCTTTTCTAATGTTTTTAAAATATCTTCTTTTGTATCTATTTGATATATATTTCAATTAGTTGCTGACAATATTGTGTTAAAATCAGATTTATATGTTTTTAAATTTTTTCAAATTTTTATAACTGATATATTATTAGTTACTAATTTTTCTAAATTTCTATTTGGATTTTCTATAGTATTTAAATTAAAATTTTCATCATCTGTAACAAAAATTACTTTTTCATTTTTTATATTGTTATTTACAATATAATCGATTGTTCTATCTATATCAGAAAATCCCCAATATTTTATATCTTCAACTCATGTTATTTTTGTAACATCAAAATTATATGAATATAAATCAACATCATTCAATTTACCATTATTGTTTTTAATTCAATTATAAATTTCCTTATAAAATTTATTTGCATTATTTCTTTCTACACTCTGTGAATTATCAAAAAACACATTTATTTTATTTCAGATATTTTTTTGATTAAATAAATTTTCTGTATTAGGACATATATAGGCCATAACATTATGTGATATTAATATATCAGAAAATTTTTTATTTGTATTAATATTCAATTCATTACTACTCAATATATGATCATTTGACAAGTAATTTTCTATATCGTTTGATTTTATAACATCTTCTTTTATAAGCTCTTGCTTATTATAGATCTTTGATTGTAATCTTGAATCATTTTCTATTTTTAAATTTGTAAAAGAAAATTTTGGTGAATATAATATATTTTCTTCTGTTATTGGTGTCAACATTTTAACTTCTACAAGTTGTCTTCATTGTGTATCTCAAATTTTTGAAGGAATAGGAAATACTCTCAAATTATATGTATTCAATCATACTTTTTCTATTAAAGCTGGATCAATATTTTTTCTCAAACTATCTTCGTAAACTTTCAATGCAGCTCAGCGAGGAGCAATTTGTCAAATTAATTGTAAATCCATTCATAATTTCAAACTAGTAACAACTGATAATTTATTTGGAGTTTCAAAATTTAATTTTACTTCTTGATTTTGGTTTGTTTCATTTGTAAAATGAAACTTGTAAGTTGTTTCCAGAATGGAAACTTTACCAGTTCATGTTGTTTCTATTACATTATTTGTAATTTCAGCTAATTGTAGAACTACTTCAGCAGAATCTCATATCTTAGATGAATCTGTTGAAAAACTAGTTGAACTTCTTGTATATTTTGAAACTTTTTCTCAATAATATCATGAAATAGTATTATCATATATTTTGTTAAATAAAGTTTCATCAATATATTCTCCCCTTTTTATTTTTGAAAGAAAAGCTCTATCTAAAAATAATACTTTAGCATCTTTATATGATTCATAATTATTTCATTCAGTAGATATAATTTCTGTTGCTCTAGAAATCTGATAATCATAAAAATATGATAATATTGTAGTAGTAAGTCAAATACAATAAACAATTAGAAAAAATAGTAATGCTTTATGAATATTGTTTCTTTTATATCATATGTTATCATAGTAAACATGAAGTGTATATACCCAATACAATACAAAAAATACTACTACTAATATATATAAGATCCGTTCAAAAAGTCAATTAATATATGGAGTATCTAACAACCCAATTATAATAGATGACCAAGGCTGAATAAATTGTAAATTAAATCAAAGAGTAATTAATAATACATTAATTGTAATTATAAGAAAAAAACCTATATTATAAAAATATGCTATATTTTTAAATATATCCACATACTTATTTCTAAAAAATTTAATGTAATATTGTAATATGAATATTATAGGAAAAATAATCAATAAAGAATTCATAAATATACCATATAATCAAAAATCTGAAATAAATAATTTATCAAACATTCATAATACACAAATTAATCATAAATATAAAGGAAAATGAATTAGAAAAAAGTATTTTCAATTTTGATTTTTTGCTAATGTATAAATAAAAAATAAATTAACAATTATTAAAAGAATAATAATCAATAACTTATTGCTATTAGAATAAAAATTTTCATAATATATCAATAATGTTAATACTGGTACAACTGATCACAATAAAACAAAAAAAACTGATTTTATTCAATAATTAATTTTTGGTTGATTTCAATCTATTGATGATTTTTGGAATTCTAATTGCTTTAACTGTAGATTCTTCAGAAAATTTGTAAATTTTTCTAATATTTTTATAATTATATCTATCATGAAAATTATGTTATAAATTAAATATATTATAAGAATATCATAATTCAAGAAACAAATCAAAAATATAAGACTATTATCTTTCTGGCGTGAAAAAATATCACCAGAAATAAACTAAATCTTAAGTTCAACTAAACAAAATCTAGCACATAGTTTTTTAATGTACCTATCCTTAGTTCTAAATCAATGAGATT
>Ga0247840_10006784_pt1 | contig 16267 bp, 16 predicted proteins | sample LaCruzMarch2015__FD_192404 | JGI IMG/M metagenome (GOLD analysis project Ga0247840, IMG submission 192404) | Freshwater microbial communities from meromictic Lake La Cruz, Castile-La Mancha, Spain - LaCruzMarch2015_17m | ecosystem: Environmental > Aquatic > Freshwater > Lake | place: Spain... | reverse complement strand
CAGATGAATTGGATCATTACATTCAATCAATCAAATTGTTTAACGGCGAAAGTTTGTTGGCCGAAGCTAGTTTCCTTCCAGGTACTCTAGGTAACAAAGCAGGACATGCCGAAGTTGTTTTCAACATCGTTCCACTTAAAGATTTGAGTTTAGTAGCCATTTCGTATTGTACCAAACATGGTTTGTGGCAAAGCGATCCTCAGGTTGTAAAAGTAAGCGAATAATCTGTATACATTTTTATAGTATTAAAAAAACTCGTTCCATTTTTTGGAGCGAGTTTTTTTTGTAAACTTGGTGAACCTAGCGGCAGAGCCGAGCGGTAAAAGGTAAATAATAAAACAGTAAATTAATTAAATGACATTCGTAACTCGCTCAGTAACGATCATATAATAGCGAGCAAAGTTTTCGTCTTTCATGTGCTGAACCAAATCTTTTTGCCATTTGGCTGCTTCTTCTGATAGTGCCATTAGTTTTTTATTGTTTTCTAAATGTTCAGGGTCTACTTTCTGATATTTAGCCATATCTCTGAAATCCTCCAGCCAATTTTCGTACTGATTCATAAATTGTTTTTGTTCTGGTGTAAGTACAATTTCTTCGCGTTTATCAATTAGCGAACCTACTACACCACCAACTCCGGTTAGCGCTGCTGCTCCACCTATCAGTCCAAGTTTTTTCAGAAAATCTCTGCGTTTTTGTTCGTAAGCATCCATAAACAATGTATTAAGTTTGAATTATAAATGATATAATTGATTTTGACATTGTTTTGTTCAGTCATCAACTGAAACTAAAGCGTAATTTGTAAATTTATTACAAATTCGTTGCTATGGATAGAGGAAGTAGAATGGTCGATAGTGAGTTTCATACGTTCAAAGCAAAGCTCAAATAAGTCAGAAGTGTTTAAATTACTATAAAACAAAATTGAAGTTTCATCAGAAAAACTAAAATAATGATCATAATTTAGCTCACCTGAACTTAATTTATTAACTTGAATATCCGAAAATAAAATATATTCGATAAACTTACGAATGCGAATATTTAAAAATCGTGCATCTTGCTTTTCATTAATAATAGTATAAGTTTTGGGCAAGTTCATGTACTCAGCAAAAGTAGTTGCATTCCCTAAATAAACCTCTAATGCTATGTCAGCCAATATATTAGGAAATAACATATCAACAAAAACAAGATTATTTTGTTGATTGAACTGATGAAATCGCTTTGCTGATACTTGTTGTTTGGACGTTAATAAAGTAGGAATTGAAGCATATTCTTCATCCTTCAATTGATAACAAATGCTGTAATTAGCTACGGAATACCCGTTCAAAGATATATAATTAAGAATTTCGTCCATTTAAGTGTAATTTATTAAGCAGCACAAAGATAGTAAATTTATTTATTGTCGCACAAAATATGACATTTATCAATTTTGTATCAAAAAAATGAATATTAAACAGCAGAAATTTTATTCAAAAACATACAAGAAGAATAATAATTCATATTTAAGTAAATCTAAAACCAATTTTTTATAACTTTGCAGCCCAAAACATTAATAAATAAAGCATTGTAATCATTAAACAATGTTTTTTCTAAATGGTAACTGAACAAATAGTAAATTAAAATAATGGATTTCAACTACGACGTAATCGTTATTGGTGCCGGACATGCCGGTAATGAAGCAGCTTGTTCAGCTGCAAATATGGGTTCGAAAACCCTGCTTATAACGATGGATATGAATAAAATTGGACAAATGAGCTGCAACCCGGCTGTGGGTGGCATCGCTAAAGGTCAAATTGTGCGTGAAATTGATGCACTTGGAGGTCAAATGGGAATTGTTACAGATCGTTCGGCCATACAGTTTCGTATGCTTAACCGATCAAAAGGGCCGGCTATGTGGAGCCCACGCAGTCAGAGTGATCGCCATAAATTTATACAGGAATGGATAAAAACAATTAGCGAAACGCCAAATCTCTATATCTGGCAGGATACTGTATTGGAATTATTAATTGAAAATAACACTGTTGTTGGAGTAAAAACAGCATTAGGTGTTGAAATGAAAGCAAAATCCATTGTACTTACCGCCGGAACTTTCCTAGGTGGATTAATGCATTTTGGCAAAAATCAACTAAGTGGCGGGCGGGTTTCAGAACCAGCATCGTATGGCATTACCGAACAACTCAGACAAATCGGTTTCACCGCCGATAGAATGAAAACCGGTACACCCTGCAGGATTGATGGTCGTACAATTGATTTCAGTAAAATGACAGAACAAATCGGAGAAAATGACTTTCACAAGTTCTCATTTCTGGAAGATGTTAAACGTGATTTGAAACAAATGAGCTGTCATATTACCTACACCAACGAACAAACACACGAAGAACTCCGGAAAGGATTGGATGATTCACCTATGTATAACGGTCAAATTCAAAGTATCGGACCTCGCTATTGCCCAAGTATAGAAACAAAAATAGTTACTTTTGCCGATAAAACCGCACATCAATTATTTTTAGAACCGGAAGGAGTTGATTCTATAGAATACTATTTGAATGGCTTTTCATCCTCGCTCCCACTCCACACACAGATAAATGCCATACATACCATTTCAGGCCTTGAAAACGCACAATTATTAAGACCAGGTTACGCCATTGAATATGATTTCTTTGACCCAACCCAACTGAAACATACGCTCGAAACGAAAATAATAAACAATTTATTCTTTGCAGGACAAATCAACGGAACCACGGGTTATGAAGAAGCTGGCGGACAGGGTTTGATTGCGGGTATCAATGCACATATTAATTGTCATGGGGGAAAGCCATTTACACTGGGAAGAGATGAAGCATATATTGGCGTTCTTATCGACGATTTAGTTACTAAAGGTGTTGACGAGCCATATCGTATGTTCACCTCACGCGCCGAATATAGACTACTCCTTCGACAAGATGATGCGGACATGCGATTAACACAAAAAGGAATTGAATTAGGAATTGTAAAACAAAACAGAGCAGAACAATTTGAATTGAAAAATAATCAGCAAGCAAAATTAATTGACTTTATTCGGAACTACTCAATAAAACCAGCCTATATCAATGAGTTTTTAGCGTCAATGGATTCATCAGAATTAAAACACGGTTGCAAATTGGCCGATTTAGTAGTTCGACCTCAATTAGGAATAAATGAGTTGGCAACTGCTATACCTGCACTGAAAGCCAAAATAGATGAAATACAATGCAGTAAAGAAGAAATTGTAGAATCTACTGAAGTAATTCTTAAATACGAAGGTTATATTGTACGTGAAAAGTTAATTGCCGAAAAGCTACAACGATTGGAGCACATTTCACTACGCGGAAGAATTGATTACACGCGAATTCTATCATTATCAACTGAAGCACGCCAAAAACTAACTAAGATTGACCCCGAGACAATTGGTCAAGCAAGCCGCATCCCCGGCATTTCACCCAGCGATGTAAATGTTTTATTGGTAATGTTGGGAAGATAAGTTATAGCTTCACGTTTGAATGGTTTGAAAAGTTTGAGGTTATTGTTTCACGTGAAACACATCTAAGTATTTACCATTTAAAAATGTACCATTTACTGTTTAATAAAAATAAGACATGCAGCGTATTATTGAAAAATTAATACACCATTATATTATTCTCATTACTTATGAAAAAAATAAAAAGTTCCACGTGGAACAAAATTAATAATGAAAACAACCAACACATTAAAAGAACAGATTAATTCACTCCCTGAAGTTCCAGGAGTGTATCAGTACTTTAATACATTGGAAGAAATAATATATGTTGGGAAAGCGAAGAATTTAAAAAAAAGAGTTAGCTCTTATTTTAATAAAGTACACGAACAGGGCAAAACAAACGTACTGGTAAAAAACATAGCATCGCTCAAATACATTGTAGTAGCAACCGAAGAGGATGCATTATTACTCGAAAACAATTTAATAAAAGAGTATCAGCCACGGTATAATGTTTTACTGAAAGATGGAAAAACCTATCCAAGTATTTGTATAACTAGCGAACCATTTCCACGAATTTTTAAAACCAGAAATATAATAAAAAATGGTTCGTTATATTTTGGGCCATACAGTTCTAATTGGACAATAAATTCGTTACTTGATATTATTCACCAGCTGTACCCTATCCGAACATGTCGCCTGCCATTATACAACGATACTATAAAAAACGGGAAGTTTAAAGTTTGCCTTCAATACCATATCCACAAATGCAATGGGCCTTGTGAAGCAAAGGAATCGATGGAAGAATATCGAAAACACATTGATCATGTTAAAAAAATAATTGAAGGTGATGGAAATGAAATAAGCAAAATTCTGTTTAGTCATATGCAACAGTTGGCTTCGGAATTCAAATTTGAAGAAGCTCACTTAGTTAAACAAAAATACGAATTGATTGAAAACTACCGTTCGAAATCTGTTATATCAAATACAATTCTGGAAAACACAGATGTATTTGCATATGATGAAAATGAAAATTCGGCATACATAAATATTCTTCGAATATCGAAAGGTAGTATAATTCAGGGATACACAATAGAATACAAAAAAAGAATAGAAGAAGCAAAAGAAGATATTTTAGCCATTGCTATTATTGAACTGAGAGAACGATTGAAAAGTAATTCAAAAGAAATTGTTCTGCCTTTTAAAATTGATATAGATCTTAGTGGAATACAACTAATTGTACCTCAGCGAGGTGACCGGAAAAAACTGCTTGAACTAGCAGAGCAAAATGTACGTCAATTTAAATTAGATAAGCTAAAACAAGCAGAAAAATTAAACCCTGACCAACGGGCTATTCAACTGCTGGATGCTATAAAAGAAAAATTAGCCCTACCACAACTACCTATGCATATTGAGTGCTTTGATAATTCAAATATTCAGGGAAGTGATGCTGTAGCTGCTTGTGTGGTGTATATAAAAGGTAAACCGGCAAAAAAAGAATACAGAAAATACACCATAAAAACGGTACAAGGCCCTGATGATTATGCATCTATGAAAGAAGTTGTGAGAAGGCGTTACACTCGAATAATCAACGAGGAACTTACTTTACCTGACTTGATTGTAGCCGATGGTGGCATTGGCCAAATGGAAGTAATCAGGCAAGTAATAGAAGATGAATTAAAACTCCAAATTCCAATTGCCGGATTGGCTAAAGACGGAAAACATCGTACACATGAAGTGTTAATTGGCTTTCCACCACAGACCGTTGGACTAAAACCAACCGATCAACTTTTTAAATTCTTTGCCGGAATGCAAGATGAAGTTCACCGTTTTGCCATTACCTTCCATCGCGATAAGCGAAGCAAAACGCAAGTGGCTTCGGAACTTGATAATATAGTCGGAATTGGCGAAAAGACAAAAAATGACCTGATTACTCGTTTTAAAAGCGTAAAACGAATCAGAAACGCTAAAATTGAAGAACTTACTGAAATAATCGGAACTAACAGAGCATCAATTGTTTATAAGCATTTTAATGTTGATTTGAAGCTCTGAGAATTTAATATTTAAAAATAACAGTATCTTTGTGCGCAAATAATCTGCTCTAAATCGTCAAAAAAGAGTTTTTAAGAAAAATCATAAATTCAATTTCTAATCAACCAATTTCAGCATAAAGATAAATATGATATCTTTAAAAATAAAATCGATAAAAACTATAAACGAAACTGCACGACAATTTATTAATCAAATTGGAGATAGAACAGTTTTTGCATTTAACGGAAGTATGGGTGCCGGAAAAACAACATTCATAAAAGCAATTTGTGAAGAGCTAGGAGTAACCGAAACAGTAAACTCACCAACCTTCTCCATAGTGAACGAATATGAAACTGAAGATGGTCGCATAATTTATCATTTCGATTGGTACAGGATAAATAAAATGGAAGAAGCATTGGAAATTGGCGTAGAAGAATATTTGTACAGCGGCAACCTTTGTTTTATCGAATGGTCGGAAAATATCGCCTCACTCCTACCCGATTCGGTTGTAAATGTAGAAATTATGGAGTTGGCAAATGGGGAGAGAAATGTGATGATGTGGTGATTTGGTAATGTGATAATGTAGCGATATGATAATGAGAAAATGAGCTGAAAATTAAAACAAACATTCTACACATTTGATAGAAAACAATTATATTTGCAATAAAAAAAAACAGATTACTATGCCAGAATTATTTAGAATGTTTGGAATGAAGTTTTTCTTCTTTTCATTAGAACATACACCAATACATATTCATGTTAGAAATACGGATGGGAAAGCAAAATTCAATTTAATTCCTGAAATTCAATTAATCGAAGCTAAAGGAATGAGACCTAAAGATTTGGTACTTGCTGAAGCATTAATAACTGAAAAAAAAGAGGAAATAATTGAGAAATGGAAAGAAATTCATGGGATTTAACATTTAAAAAAATGAAAATAGATAAAGTTTGGTTTGATACAGAAAATATGTATGTTCAGATTGATAGTGGACATATAATTGGAAATCCAATATCGTGGTTTAAGCGATTAGAAAAAGCGACACCGGAACAACGCAACAAAATAGAAATTGACCCGTATGGTGAGAGCATACATTGGGAAGAAATTGACGAAGACCTAAGTTTAGAAAGTCTATTTGACTTTAAACGAGAATTGAATTATGCAAAAATATAGCTATAAATAAACAGAAATGAAAACAAAAAACAAAGTGCTGGAACAGGTAAAAGCCTCGCGAAAGCAGAGCCGAGATGAGGAAATAAAGGCTCACGGTAAAGCGATAAATTTTCGCAAAATAATGGAAAGTAAAATGGTGTATAACCGCAAAAAAAATAAGGCAGACGCTGATGAGGCGCTGCCTTTTTTATTACTAATCAACTGTGGGCGTAACTCAAAGTCACACTCTCACTAAGAATTTTTACCAAATACTAACCCGATTCTCCGGTTTTACGTACATGGCATCTGTTGCTTTAATACCAAAGGCATCGTACCATGCCTGAATATGCGGTAAAGCGCCGTTTACGCGCCATTTACCAAGTGAATGAGGGTCTGACTTGGTTAACACCAGAATCTCTTCAGGGCGGATATTTCCGGCCCATACATTGGAGTACGAAAGGAAGAAACGCTGTTCAGGTGTAAAACCATCTACAGAAGACAAAGGTGAATCTTTGGTAGCATTTTTAAATGCCTGATAGGATACCTGCAAACCGCCATGATCGGCAATATTTTCACCTAAAGTAAATTTACCATTTGCTTTTGTTCCGGGAGCAACTTCAATAGCATCGTAGAAATCAGCCAACACTTTTGCACGCGCGTCAAATTTTGTTTTATCTTCTACTGTCCACCAATTTTTAAGATTACCATCTTTATCAAACTGACAACCCTGATCGTCGAATCCGTGTGTCATTTCGTGACCTATAACTACACCAATAGCACCATAATTAAAAGCATCGTCGGCTTTCATATCGAAAAATGGATATTGAAGGATACCGGCAGGGAAACAAATTTCGTTAGTAGAAGGATTATAATACGCATTCACAGTTTGTGGAGTCATCAACCACTCATCTTTATCCACCTCTTTTCGAGCTGCTTTGGCAAACATATAAGCACTTTCGAAACGGTTGGCACGTTGGATATTGGCGTAGTATGAATCTTTGGTAATATCAAGATTATCATAATCTCTCCATTTATCTGGGTACCCAATTTTCACGTGGAACGTATTCAGTTTATCAATTGCTTTTATTTTCGTAGAATCACCCATCCAAGGCAATGCATTGATCCGTTCGCCAAGAGACACTTGGAGGTTATGAACCAGTTTTAGCATACGCTCCTTAGCTTCGGCTGGAAAGTATTTTTTGACATACATCTGACCTACTGCTTCGCCAAGCACACCATCTACATTACTTACAGCACGTTTCCAACGGGGTGTTTGTTCGGTTTTGCCCGACAAAGTTTTACCATAAAAATCGAAGTTCTGAGCAGTAATTTCGTCACTTAAATAACCGGCAGCAGCATCTATAACTTTCCATTGCAAGTAAGCAATTTGTGTCGCTAATGGCACTGTTGTAATAATATTTCCAACTTCGACCAACGATTCTTTTTGCGAAACACTAATATCCTTAATCTGAGCTACACCTAATGCTTTTAAATACTCATTCCAATTAATGGCAGGAACTAATTTCTGCAAATCAGCAACACTCATTTTATTGTAATTAGCGTGTGGATCGCGTAGCTTAATTTGGTCGTAAGCAGCAGTTGCTAAGCGAGTTTCAATTTTTAGAACGGATTCCATATTTTGTTTGGCAACAGGCTCGGCAAAACCAAAAAGCAGAAACATTTTAACAACATGTTCTTTATACTTGTTACGAATGTTTGTTGTCTGAGCATCGTTATCCAGGTAATACTCACGCTCACCCAAACTGATTCCACTTTGATAAGTTTGTACCAAATACTGATTGCTATTCATAGCATCAGCATCAACGTACAAAGCAAAGTAAGCATCCACATCTGTTTGTAAAAGTTCGGGTAACAATTTAGTTAACTCATTGGTGGATTTAAGCGCAGCAATCGTTTTTAACTGATTTTCAACAGGTTTTATTCCATCTTTATTCAGTTTTACACTATCCATAGCCAGATTGTACAAATCGCCTATTTTCTGTTCAACTGTTCCATTATCAGCAGGTTTTGCTGCAATTTCTTCAATCAGTTCACGTAACTGTTTGCGGTTAATTTCTGCCAATTTATCAAAACTACCAAAACGAGCATACTCACCGGTTAGTGGATTGTTTTTCATCCAACCACCACAGGCATATTGGTAAAAATCGTCTCCGGGAACTGAGGTTGAATCCAGATTTTTCAGGTCGATACCTGAACTAAGTTTGTTTGAATTACAAGATGTGAGCATAAGCATAAAGCCTCCTAACCCAAAAAGGGGTAAAAAGAGTTTGTTTTTTAAAAGTTTAAACATACTAATTTTTTTATAAATGTTATTTTATACAAGTAAGAGATTCGTCAACAGGATTAACATATTCACGCTGCAAAGGTTCTTCCACTGAATCGATAATAGAAAACAATTGATTCAAAGATTCTGCCCTTAACATGGCAATACGCGTATCTTTAAAATTAGGAATTCCTTTGAAAACAGGACTCGCGGCTAAATGTCGCCGACTGTGAATGATCCCTTTGAGACGTTTATCAAATAGTGCGTCCGGAATTATATCATCATCAACATCCAGCCATTTAACCGAAGCAATAATATGCTCTTTCAGAATGGCTTTTTGTTCATCAAAAGTTAATATTTGCTTATGTTCACTCGTTTGGAAAAAGTGTTTTATTTCACTGAAAATCCAGGGTTTACCAATAGAACCTCGACCAATCATAACAGCATCTACACCATAACGATTAAAGCATTCCAATGCCCGTGAGGCCGAAGTAACATCGCCATTACCAATAATCGGAATAAGCATGCGCTGATTGTTTTTTACGTCTCCAATTAGTGTCCAATCCGCATCGCCTTTGTACATTTGAGCACGCGTACGACCATGAATAGTGAGTGCCTGAATGCCACAATCCTGTAATTTTTCCGCTAAATCAACAATAATTTTACTATCATCGTCCCATCCCAAACGGGTTTTTACGGTTACCGGAAGTTTAACTGCATTCACCACAACCTTCGTAATTTGAAGCATACGGGGAATATCTCGTAGTAGCCCCGCTCCTGTCCCTTTACCTGCCACTTTTTTTACCGGACAGCCGAAATTTATATCAATAATATCCGGTTGAGCTTCTGCAGCAATTCGGGCAGCTTCGGCCATCGAAACAGGATCATGCCCATAAATCTGAATAGCAATTGGGCGTTCTTGAGGATAAATTGTTAGCTTTTGTTTCGTACGATTTACATCACGAATCAGCGCTTCGGACGACACAAACTCGGTATATAACATATCAGCTCCAAAACGTTTACACAAAAGGCGAAAGGCCGGATCGGTAACGTCCTCCATGGGAGCTAAAAAGAGCGGCTTATCAGCAAAATTTATATTCGAAATCTTCATATTTATGCAAAATGACTGCAAAGTTATAAATATTCGTTGATAAATAATAATTGCAGAATATAATAAACTCATTTTCAAGGTAAATTGTTCAATAAAAGGAAGTCATATATTTTTGTTACTTTTGCAACTGAATAATCAAAAACATAGAAAATGAATAAGAAAATTATTCAATTAATAATATTCTGCTCAGTAATTGCGCTAAACGGACAAGTAAAATATGCTCCGGCATGGTTTGGACCTAATGCCAATCCTATTCCGGAAATGGGGGATGCACGTATTCCGACTAAAACAACTGTAAGTTTAATGGGCGATTATTACTTTGGTTACGGCGACAAAACCACAAATGGCTACGTAAAAATTGAACTCCCTCTCCTACTCGAGCGCGTTTCGTTTAAACTTTGGTTTAGTACTTTGGAGAATTATACAGTTACGCCGGAACTTAGTACAAAACGCGGTATGAACGGAAATCTGACTGGTAAACCTAACGGTGATTTGTATGTACAAACTCGTATTTCGTTGCTCAAAGAGCGTAAAAATGCTCCTGCAATAATACTGAATACAACACTAAAAACAGCATCGGGAACAAATTTTGAAGAACGACGCTATTTCGACACACCAGGATATTATTTTGATGTTGAATTTGGTAAATCGTTTTATACAAAAAGCAAATTTATAAACGAAATTCGCACGGTTGGAAATCTTGGATTTCTTTGCTGGGAGACTTCTGGCAGTCGACAAAACGATGCTCCCATGTATGGTGCAAAACTGATAATTGGCAACGATAAATGGAAATTAGATAACACACTTTCAGGATACTGGGGCTGGATGCACACCAGTTCGCATTATGGTTCAGATTATGGCGATGCTCCGTTGGTTTACGCAGCAAAATTTACAATTCTGGCTGGCTACATGGATTATTTTGCTCAATATCAATACGGTATAAAAGATTTTCCGTATCACCAGATTCGGGTTGGTATTAGTTTCCCGGTTGAGATACTAACACCGAAATATACAGCCCCCTAAATCCCCCATAGGGGACTTAATAATTAGTATTGTAATGAAAATGAATGTAGAAAAAAAAATGAAAAATGTCTTTGAACCCCCAATGGGGGGCAGGGGGGCTTTCGAAATCATGGCTCCGGCCGGTTCGTGGGAGAGTCTTTCGGCAGCTATTAAAACTGGTGCTGATTCGGTGTATTTTGGCATCGAAAAGTTGAATATGCGCGCCAAATCGAGCTCCAACTTTACAACCGAAGACTTACGCGAAATAGTGCGAATTTGCAACGAAAATATGGTAAAAAGCTACCTGACAGTTAATACCATTTTGTACGATAATGACTTGACTTTGATGCGCGAAATAATTGATGTAGCCAAAGAATCGCAGGTTTCGGCCATAATTGCAGCCGATGTTTCAGCGTTAATGTATGCCAATCAAGTAGGAGTGGAGGTGCACCTTTCAACCCAATTGAATATTTCGAACGTGGAATCTTTGAAATTTTACGCCCAATTTGCCGATGTGGTGGTGTTGGCGCGCGAGTTGAATATGGAGCAAGTTTCTGAAATTTACCAAGCCATTGAAAATGAACAAATAAAGGGTAGGAGTGGAGCGCTAATTCGAATCGAAATGTTTTGCCATGGTGCTTTGTGTATGGCCGTTTCGGGTAAATGCTACCTGAGTTTACACGAAAAAAACGTATCGGCCAATCGTGGTGCTTGTAATCAGATTTGCCGCCGTGGGTATACCGTGAAAGACAAAGATTCCGAAATTGAATTAGAGATTGAAAACGAATACATTATGTCGCCCAAAGACCTGAAAACAATTGGTTTTGTGGACGAAATGATGCGAGCAGGAGTACGGGTTTTCAAAATTGAAGGACGCGCCCGCGGAGCTGAATATGTAAAAACAGTGGTGGGTTGTTACTCCGAAGCTATCGATTCGGTGCTAAACGGGACGTTTACAGACACAAAAAAGGCCGAGTGGGATGTTCGCCTTAGCAAAGTCTTTAATCGTGGATTTTGGAACGGCTATTACCTTGGACAGCGATTGGGCGAATGGAGTGCGAATTATGGCTCGGAAGCTACCCACAAAAAAGTATATGTGGGCAAATGCACCAACTTTTTCCAGAAACTGGGTGTTGCCGAATTTTTATTGGAAGCACAATACCTCGAATTGGGTGACGAAATACTGATTACCGGTGAAACAACTGGTGCTTACGAAGACCATGTAAAAGAAATACGCGTACAACTAAAACCAGTGGATAAAGTAGAAAAAGGAACCTATTTCTCCATGAAAACTAATGAGTTGATACGTCGAAATGATAAATTATTTAAAATAGTTGCACAAAAAAAGTAATAGTAATTCGGTAAAATCGTCATTATGTTGACGATTTTAATAGTAATTTCGTCATTGTAATGACGAAATTACTATTTTAAGCAATAATATTGATAAAATTTTGGTTGTTTATTTCAGCAAACGAAGCATCCGGATACATTTTACTAAAAGCAGTTGGTACTTTGGATGATTTAGCCGACCATTTAAACTCATAAGCATTCATTTCCTGATTCTGCACTTCGAGCAAATCAACTTCCTGTTGGTCATAAGTGCGCCAAAAATAATGATTTACTGGAAGCAAATGGAAATGTTTACGTTTTACTCTTTCGGATAAAACGAATGATTCCCATAATTGCCCCACATCGGTACGAATAGATAAAGAAGAAAAATTGCTGATTAAAGCGTTCCTGATTCCATTATCGTAAAAGTACCATTTGCTTGATTTTGAAATTTCTTTCCGTAAATTACCTGAAAAAGGCGGAAGTTTATAAATTACAAATACCTGCGATAGCAAATCGAGGTATTTTTCAACAGTATTCTTACTCATTCCAAGTTGTTTTCCAAGTTCATCGTTCGATACCATATTTCCAACCTGATAAGCGAGCAAGCGTAATAAATCACGCAATTTATTACTGTTTCTTAATCCTTCAACATTTAAAATATCGCGTAATAAATAAGCATTTACCATATCAGATAGGTATTCTTGTTTTTGGTGATATGATAAATCAATTAATTGAGGATAAGTACCATAAATCAATTTTTCGGGTAAATGCTGAATGACCTCGGCACGGTTTTCAATCTGGAGTAATTCTTCCTGACTAAATGGAAAAAGATAAAAAGTCTGACTGCGCCCTACCAAAGGTTCTCCGGTTAAATTAAGTAAATCGATTGAAGATGAACCGCTCGCAATAATATGAACAGTAGGAATTTCATCTACTATCAATTTTAATTTCAAACCAATTTCCGGTATATTTTGTGCTTCGTCTATAATGAGCAAATCCGTATCCTGAAGCAAAATTCGATAATTGGTAGCAGTTCTGTCCTGCAACAACAAATGAGTTGAGGTATCTTCGCCGTTAAGTATCATCTTCCTGCCTGAAAATTTTTCAGCAATAGATTTTATAAGCATGGTTTTCCCAACCCGCCGCGCACCAAAAAGAAGCATAACCTTGCCCGGATGCATTCGTTTCTCAATTTCAGACTGTAAAATGCGTGTTATTGTGTTCATAATGAATATATTTAACGCTGCAAATGTACAATATGAAATCGGAAATACAAAATTAATTCGGTAAATTCGTCATTACAATGACGTTTTTTACATTAAATTCGTCAATATAGATACGATTTTAATGCTTAATGGAGAATAAAAAGGGTAAAATACAATCATCTAACTATAAATTCAACCGCCATTTCCAATGCTTCATCTACTTCTGCAATTGGAAAAAGAACCCAATCGTGTTGCATTCCGGCAAATTCACGGTAGTTAAAATTTTCGAGCCCTGCTGTTTTATCTTTTAATTTGAGACAATCGTTATACAGAATTTCATGCGTTCCATAAAAAACCAACGTTTCTCCTAATCCTTCGAATTTTCCATTGATAGGCGAAAGCAAATATTGATTTATGTCTTCACCACCGGAATATGCTTTTGCAGCATCACGAAGTGCCTTAACAGACAATATTTTATCAAGTTTTTCAATGTCAGAATGTTGAACATTCATATCCAGCCAAGGAGAAAAAAGTATAATTTTAGAGGGTTGAATCAATGCATTTTCGGCTGCCAATTTTTGAGCAAATGCCAGTGCCAAACCACCACCTGCCGAATCGCCCATAAGCATAAACCTATCGTTGGGATTTTCAGTTAGTAGTTTATCATAACACTGCTGAACCATATTAAAAGTGGTTTTATAAGTATATTCTGGCGCTAAAGGATAATCAACATAACTCACTTTGCAATTGGCTTTCAACGCAATAGTTTCTATCAATTTCCAATGAATGGAACTTCCTTCCAACAAATAAGCACCACCATGAAAAAACAAAATATGAATATTTGAAACGATTGTTTTGGATGTTAAAGTTACTACATGTTTCTCCATTATTTGAAATTCGTTTACATGAAAAATCTCCTTTAAATGTTTTGTGACATAGAGTTTTCTGGCTCTTGAAGGATTACGCAAAGAAATTTCGATGAGCTTTTTAAAATTCAAAATTGAAAGAAATCGAGTAAGACTTTTTGATGAAATAACAGACATAAGAAAGTATTATTTAAATGAGTATGAACATTACAAAAACAAATCTTGTTTATATTTTTAAAATTTCTAATTAAAAATTATCTTTGTCATCAACAAAATTAATACAACATAAACGTGGAAGAAAAAGAATTTGTTTTTAAACCGCTAACTATCGAAATAGTTAAAGAATTGTGGTCGAAAACCTACAATACCGAGGGTAAACCCGATTGGTCTCATATTTTCCCTTACTACGACAAAGATATTGTTTTTCAGGATACCATACAACGTGTGGAGGGGATTGAAGATTTTACTGCCATGTGCGACCGACTTACTAAACGGACACATCAATTAAACATGGAAATTGTATCCATTGCTCAAAACGATAATGTGATAATTTTGGAATGGGTTATGACAATGATTTTTAAAAAATACCCGAGTACACCACTTTTCGGAGCAACAAAATTATTGATAAGTGCCGAAGGAAAAATACTCCAACAACGTGATTATTATGACCTTTGGGGCGATATTTTCAATAATATTCCGCATTGGAACAAAATGTACAGGAAGTTTCTAGTGAAAAAATTTGGATAAAATAGTAACCACAAATGAACACAATAGAATCACAAAAGAATTATAGAAAACATTTAATTTTATACTAATTGATTTCTTACTTTTGTTCTCTTATGTGTCCTTTTGTGGTTCAAAATAAAAAATAATGTCAGCAAAAAAAACAATACAATATATCCGCCAGTACAAATGGGGCAATGTGTTTGCCATGATTCGCAACAATTACAGAGATGCAAAAATTTGTACCGACAATTTCAATAATAAATTAGTTGTAATTACAGGAGCCACGTCTGGAATAGGGCTGGTTACCGCACATAAATATGCTTCGATGGGAGCTAATTTACTATGTGTAAACCGAAGCATTGAGAAATCGGAAAAACTAAAACAGGATATTGAAACTACTTACGGTGTAGCATGCAATTTTATTATTGCTGATTTAAGTAGCCTCAAGGAAAGTTTTCAGGTAGCAAACGAACTGAAAGCACTAACGGAAACCATTGATGTGCTGATACATAACGCAGGAGTATTTTTAACAAAAAGAGAAATTACACCTGAAGGATTCGAAAAAGTACTGGCCATTCACTATTTGTCGTCGTTTGTGATAAATTATACACTGATGGATAAACTAAAATCGCAGCAAAAGGCACGGATTATAATGGTTGGATCCGAAGGACATCGCTTTGCAGCATGGGGGTTGAATGTAAACGATTTGAATTGGGAAAAACACCGCTATTCAGGTTTAGGAAGTTACGGTTCAGCAAAATTGGCGCAATTATTATCCATGTTGGTTTTTGCTGATTATTTTAAAAATACCGGAGTTACCATAAATACGATGCACCCCGGAGCTGTAAAATCCGAAAGTGGAAAAACGAATGGATGGTTATACAAATGGTATAAAAAAAATGTGATTGACAGAACGTTGAAAACAGCCGATTGTTCAGCTGATGCTTTGTATTATTTGGGAGTATCACCCGAAATAGAAGGGGAAAGTGGAAATTTTTACAACCTTACTACCTTAGAAGAACCGGCTCCTCCTGCATTAGATAAAGATGTTGCGCTTGAACTTTGGCAAAAAACATTAGCAATGACAGGAATTG
>Ga0247840_10006782_pt1 | contig 16269 bp, 21 predicted proteins | sample LaCruzMarch2015__FD_192404 | JGI IMG/M metagenome (GOLD analysis project Ga0247840, IMG submission 192404) | Freshwater microbial communities from meromictic Lake La Cruz, Castile-La Mancha, Spain - LaCruzMarch2015_17m | ecosystem: Environmental > Aquatic > Freshwater > Lake | place: Spain... | reverse complement strand
AATTATAGAAAATTTTGTTTGTTTTTTTTTTTTTTTTTGCTGGTTACTACTAAAAAAAAACTAGAGTTTTGGGAAAATTTACTGTCTACCGTCTACCTACATCTAATAAATATACATTAGAAAGGCTTTTGTTAGGTAGACAGTAGGTAGACAGAGACATTTTTTTAAAATAGCTACAAACGGCACTAGAACAAGTGTTTGATAGGTAGACAGCGAGGTAGACAGTAAATTATTTGGCACTATGCACAAAAAAAGGCAAAACCTGTACGCTTTATAGGTTAACAACGAATTAAGGGAAAAAAGTTAAATCTTGATTAATTAATTCGTCTTTCAACCATAACCTCTACTAAATCTCTACCGCACTAACGTTTGCTGTGCCTCATAAAATGTCAATCAGTTCGCTGATTAAAATTTTCTTCAGCAGTAGTAATCACGAGAGTTTAAGATTAACTAAGATAGTGATATCAAACTCTCAAATTTTATCCATATAACAAACAAACGTTCCCCATTTGCATCACAGAACCAAAAAATAAAAACTAATGAGGCTGGTGAATAAAAACTAAGCCATAGGAAGCCCAACACGAGCCTAAAAGATACCAAGTAGGGTAAAGATCATCCAGAGTAAATATTACTGATTTTGAGGCTCTAAAGGGCTGACTATGAAAATACTGTATGGATGTTGACTCCAAAAGGATTAGTAGATGTAATTGTTAACGAGGTTAAAAGTGAGATAAAAGAAACTAAAACCACTAATTTGATTTTTTTTAAATTGACAAGCAAATATTTAAGAAAATATTTTTCTTTAGCTTGTAAGCATTTGCCATATTGGAGGAAGATTAAAATAAAATGAAAAAGACATTGCACGAATTGATATCCGATTTGGTTGACTCTGCTTCAGAATATGAAAATATAAAACCTACTGATGATGCTGATGAAAAATTTAAAAATGTTGTACTTGAATCGGTATCAAATTATAAAAAGGTTAAAATAGGTTAACAAAAAAGAAGATTCACAAGTTGGAGTAGTGACTGACTCTTTCCTTGTGGGTTAAAAAGTGGTATAATAATCACTATCATAGATTGTTTTAGAAGCTTCATTATCTACTACAATAGATATGGCTTCTTAATTTTTGTCACGAAAAGAGGTGAGAAAGATGGCAATTGATATCATAATTAGTCTTGTGAACACTATTATTTTGAGTGCTTGTTTCATTATAAGTTTCAAGCAAGTGCAAAAGAGCAACAAGATATTGCTGGAGGTCAAAAAGCTTTTACTAAACAAAGAATTAAGATAGCTAATGTGAGGTGAGATGATGCAAAGCAAAGAATTTATTGCAAAAGCTTACACCGAAAGTCTCACAGAATTATCACAACTAGACGACACAGATAATGACAAAAAAGACGTCAAAGTAGCACTTAACTTGACTGGTTCAACACTAGGAGAAATGGATGAATGCTTAAATTTTTATGACTTGAAATTAAAAGCACTCACTAGAAGCGATTTCAAATTCAAATACATCGAAGCCCTCACCCAAGAAATAGAACAAGAAATAAAACATACATATGATCTATTAAGAAAATTCGATGATGAGGTTTAGATAGATGATTTATTTGCTATTATCAATTTTATTAATCTTGAATATAACTTGCATTATTGTAATCAACAAGCACACAATAACAAGAGAATGTTGGCATAAATTCAAAAGTGAAAATGAAAAACAAAACTTGAGATTAATCAACTTACTAAACGAATTGAATCAATAAAACGATATAATAAATTAGCAACATTGTTTTTCATGGTGTTAAAATATATTTAATGGGCTGGGCTAGCCCTTCGCGGAGAGGATGTAAGACCTACTTGTAGGCAACCCTCGTTGAAACGAGAACCCCAAGCACTTTAGCCTTGGGAGAAGTCAGAATGTTAATTTTTGCTGTATCAGAACAAATACAAGAAAAAACTAAATATAAAGAACTAGAAGCAAGAATAAGAGCTTTAGAAAAGGATAGGTAGAGATACATGGAATTATTTGATTTAACAAACATGTGTCACAATATAGCAGTAGACAAAGGATTCTGGAAAGAAAAACGTAATTTTGGAGAACTCATAGCTTTGTGTCACTCAGAATTGAGCGAAGCATTAGAAGAGTCTAGAAAGGGATTTACTCCAGATTTTGAATATGATGAACTCGGAAAACCATGCGGAATTCCATCTGAATTAGCTGACTGCGTAATTAGAATACTTGATATCTGTGGTTATTATGATGTTGATTTAGAAGAGATAATATTAAATAAGTTACAGTATAATACTCAACGCGAATACATGCACGGAAAGGAATTTTAAAATGAATATCAAAGAAATTGAAGGAACAACCGATACTATAACAAAAGAAGAAATAAAAAGATGTATTATATTTATGGAAGACAGACTTTTGGGATTGAGAGATTTGTATCATAAATTAAACGATCATGAATCTGTGACAATTAAATTTAAAAACCATCTATAATACTCAACGTGAGTACATGCATGTAAAAGAATTTTAATAGTGATATACTTAAATACACCCCAATAGATCGCTAGTATTATTAAACCTTTGGAAGTTTCTCTAATATTGGGGCGATTAATCAAAAAAAAAGAACGACCACCAAACCGTCCTAACATACAATTTTTAATAACAAACGAGGTGATTTAATTATATCACCAAATACGACATATTTCAATATAAAACTTTGATATAAAAAAAAATAGCCCTTCAAGTGGCTAATAATTACCTTCTCTCTCTTCAACATTCGCAGTATAATATAGATAATAAAAAAAATCAAGAGGTATTTAAAATGCTAATAGAAGAACAAAAAAACAATTTAGATAAAATACTTACAGATGTTGATGGAATCAAGATAAGAGTTGATAATATGCATCGTGGTATAGAACTACTAATCGCTGAAAACTCAGAATTAAGAGCAAAAATTAAAGAATTGGAACAGGAGTTAGAGGAGAAAAAACTTACTAAAGCATAAAACGACTCCATCAGGAGTCGTCCATTAACTTAGAATCAGAAGTTAATTATACCTAATATCTCATCCAAAATGTTAATTATTTTTCTTACCATCTTACCCTCATAGCATTTAACTTTGATCCAACCCAACATATCAGCTATCTTGTGCGAGTTTTCGTAAGCTTTAACAATTAACTCATCATCCGCTTCATGAATATCAATCTTTTTATTCCTTATCATCAACAACTTTTTAGTTAACTCTGGAATCAAATCCAGAAAAATAGTAATATCAGGTCTAGGAAGTCCTAGCAAAACATATTCATAATTAATAATCCAATCAACAAAACCTTTCAAATTTTGATCATCCACCTTTGTTGATTGGAAAATCAAGTTAGAAGTAGTATACCTATCAAGTATCAATATATAGCCATCTTCCAGATACTTTTTCCATTCCCGCTGATAAGAAATATACCTATCCATAGCATAAAAAGAAGAAACAGCATAAGGATTAATCTGTTTAGGATCATCCCCAAATTCACCATCCAAATATTTATGCACAAGAAAAGAAGAATCCTTATAAGGAGAAGGGAACTTAATAAGCTTTGCTCTTTTTCCAAAATAATCTTTTATTAATTCACACTGTGTTGATTTTCCAGTAGCATCTAAACCGTCAACGCAAATTATCATTATTTATTTCCTTATTAATTATTTTTTCTATATTCCTAATTTTATATAACACATTCACATTTAATACAAATAAATGATGTCATATTATTGTTTGCGTAAGCACTCCTTTTTATGTAATCAAACTGCACAAAGATTATAACATATTTTTGTGTAATATGACTACAGATATTCTTAATAAATAATGTTATAATAATTATATTAAGAATGGAGGTAATAGCATGAACATTTATCAAAAAATCCAAGTAATTAAAAAAAGACTTATGGTCGAAAACATCAAAAAAAGTGGTTATAATAAGTTTTCTAATTTCTGGTACTACGAACTATCGGATTTTGTTCCTAGAATATTAGAAGCGTGTGATGAAATAAAATTACTCACTCATTTTAATTTTAAGTCCACAGAGGGCATCTTAACAATAATAGATATTGAAAAATCAGAAGATAGAATAGAATATACAGTACCAATGGTAAAAGTAGATATGAATAAGTGCAATGAAGTACAGGCAATAGGAGGTACTATGACATATCTAAAAAGATATTTATACATGAACGCTTTCGATATTATAGAACAAGAACAATTTGACAGTCAAGAACCAAAAAATAAAACTGGAAACATATACAAGTGTGAAGAATGCGAAAAATCTTTTGAAGAAACTATTTACAAGGGCATTAAGTTTACTCCAGAACAACAATATAATAAAACCATTAACATGCATGGTAGAGCCATTTGTTTAGAATGCAGAGAGAGGAAATTTTAATATGGGAAGGAGACCATTAAAAACAAGTAATAACGAAGAAAAAATATTGCATGTCTTTATCGCAGAAGACATACACAATAAAATGGTAGATATTTGCTATAAAAAAAACATCACCATAAAAAGTTTGGTGAATGAATCCTTGATAGATACTATAAACAAAAATCTTTAAACGTTAGCAATTACCTTAAGAATAGGAACATAAGTGTCAGCGGTAAAAGTTAGAGTCCAGTTTGTGTTAGTAGCCAATTCTGTATCTGTAGGACTAGCTCCAGCAGGAGTGCCAGTAAAAGATACGCCAACAGGTTGTGCAATATATCTTTCCTTAGCTACTAAATATTGTCTGCCTGTTGATGCGTATCCAGTATCGTTAGCTATAGCAACTGTACTTGATTCTAGAGCCTCTGCACAAACAATAGACTCTTTACCAAGAATAAATGAAATATAAGTTGAGTTCGCCGCCGTGGTACATGCATCACTAATAACAACATTCATTCCACAGACTTTTGGCATTACTTTTCCAAAAACAGGATCATAAGCATAAGTAGCCGAACCTAACGCTAACATTGACTGGAATTGAGCTGAGTGACAAATAATAACTAAATTATCGATATATTTATCACCAAATTTAGTCTGAATGCCTGCTTGTAATAGAGCGGTAGTTAACCTATTTGCATCAGTGATACTAGTACCAGTTGAAATATTATAAACTTGGTCTGTCATTCCAGAGTTTGCACATACACCGATAAGAGTTTTTACAAGGCTGTAAGTCCTGATTTTCTGAGAATAATAGTTTAAGAATTGAGCTACTTCTTTTTCGTGATTACTTGCACTTAAAAAACTTGAAAGTGCATTAGTTGAAAAAGAATATTTCCTGCCTAGAACAACGTTTGTTTGGTCATAACACTCAATTGTATTAGTTAGAGTTGCATCATAGTTTGTAGCACCGCTACTAAGTTTTGGTTGATAAACATCATAATGTATTGTAGAATCTGAAACAGTTAGAGCGTAATTTTGTAAACTCTGGTCTCTTTTGATTACACCGCTTTTTACTAGTACCTCGTTCATAGGTTCTAGCTTAAACATTTCCCTCTTTAATCGTGGCAAGCTGAAATACACATCGTCAAAATTGATCCTATCTGCTAAAGCCATTAAAATTACCCCCGAAAAATATTATTTTTTAAGTCATTATAAAATAGTAGTATTACAGTCTAGCATTATTTTACCACAAAAATGTCACTGAGTTCTTAGGTGGAAATAAATAACAGGTACTCCGTCTTCGTATAATGCTTGATAATTTATCGTCCAGTTAGAACCAGGTACTGGAAGATCATTAGCATTTGTAATCTCATAATTAGTAGTAAAACAAGAACCAACAGGATATATACTTTTAGATATTTTTGCATAAAGATCATCATATAAATAAGCATCAAAGTAAGTTTGGAATCTGGTATAAAAAACATCAGTATCTCGTAAATATAATCCAGCGTCAGTTCCATCTGGTATATTGTTTATTCCTATCTTTCCGCTATCTGTGACATAAACTATAGGTGCAGCAGGTTGGCAACCTATTATATCTGATTCGAATATTATGTCATGAAAATCATCGCCAATTACCATTATTAAATAAGATTTATTTATATCCAAACCTTCTATTTGTTTTTGATTGCATACAAATGTTCCTTCTGTTGAGTTAAGATTAACATCCATATAAATATCACTAGACCAACTTGAACCTTCTACATTTTCTTTATAATTATAATAAACTGTGACAGTATTCTTTTCTACACCACCTACTACTATCGGATAATAAGTACCACTTGCATTTATGGTTATTTTTCCGTCAATACTCACTCTTTCTGAAACCGAAGCAGAATGAGCACTATTGTTTGGAATATATTCAATTATATTCATAGGTTTGCTTACAACTGTATTTTTGTCTCTAGAATCAAAAGCAACCACGCTGACTACAGATCCTGGTGCATAATCTTCCACATCAAACAAATCAAAAACTACATCCGAATTACCCGAATATTCTTTCCAACTATAATAACTTCCAACCCACGCAGTGTAACCCTTTCCTGATGCATTTTTTTGAGCAATCATCTTATTTGCAACTGGAACTTTAACCTGACATTGAGAAACATTTTGAATATAAACAGAAGAATCACCAGTCAATGTCAATGTCTCTGAATCAACATTTTCATGAGTAAAATTAGTAAATGTAGGTGCACTTAGAGTAACTGTCATAGTCCTATCTAACCAAGACCAATACGTGGCATTAACCTCACTCGAAGGTATAAAAGATGCAACTGTGAATCTAATTGGAAAAGATTCATAATTTTGAGATGCTGTTTTTAATATTTCTCTCTGATTACTAGTAAGATTAAAAGTATAAGAATTACCAGAATAATTAGTCAATTTGCTAGTAACTATCAAATCAGATGGATGCTGAAAATCAGTAATATCTTCTAATTTAAATTGTACTGGATAATTACTAGGATTAGAGAAAGTGAGAGTAGGATTGGCGGTATCTAAAAAATTTGGAGCAGTAAGTATTGTAGCTTTAACTATAATATTATCCAGATCCACGTCAGAATTAGTATATGTTTGAGTATATGAAGTCCCAGATATTCCACCTGTTACTCTTATATTGCATTTTTTAGTACCGTCAGTATTATGTGTTACTGTAACTTCGTTGCTTATAACTACAGTATCTGAGTTAAAAACAAAGCTTTTTGAAGCGGTAATCTCGTATCTTACATTATTAATGTATAATCGCCAAGTGCCAGTACCAGATGTGGGTTGTGTAACTCCTGTCATATAATATTTTCTAAGAGTTAAAGTTGCTGTAACATTGGATGTATTAGTACCTTCTACAACATAACTAGACCAGTCAACTGTACCATAGATAGATTCATTGGTTGTGGTGGCTACAAAACTTCCGTTTTTCATTTGTTAGTCTCCTAAGATTTTATTATTGTCCATCCGTCTGACACAGCTACCAATTTTAATGGTGGCATATTTAATTCGGCAAAAGATGATGTAGTTCCAGTCGATCCTTTTATTTTTAATTTTGTAACCTCTGTGACATCATTGTTCAAGGTAAAAACAGTCTCATTATTATATTTACCAGTAAATTCTGTAGGAGTAATTATAGTGCTATATTGTTGCTTCTGTGCTTTAACTATTATTCCTGCCTTGTTTATATTTACTGTTTCGTTGTTAACTTCTCCTCTAGCTTGACACCAATCGCTATTAACGGAGTTTAATTCTAGATAAACATCTGTAAACGATGATTCCGAGTTTGCTCCTCCAAAAAGTTCTACATAATTAATTTCTTCTTTTGGCAAAAATCCTGTTATTACAAATTGAGTATACTCATCTACAGCATTAGAAGTTATAGTGTCTGTATAGACTGTTTGTATGTTATTTCTTATCCTACCCCAAGCAGTACCTACAGATTTTTTTAATTTAAAAGATAAAGAATAATAACTCTTTTTTTCTATTGTAGTTGATTCTTTATCTATACTTAACTTTACTTTTTGACTTACAGTTTTCCCTGTAGTTTCATTACCTCCTGAGAGTGTAAATTGATTTCCTGATAAACTTTTAGATGTACCTAATCTACCTATAAAAGATATATTTATAGTGCCAGTACCTGATAGTTCCCAAATTGTAGGAACATACAGAGAATTAACAATACTATAATTGTACATCACACTATTTTCTAATATATTGTTTCCGCCTGTTTGAGTTAATTTTAAGTAAAAGTCAGTATCAGTTTGTTCGAAACTACTTATAGTATCATCTTGTGCTTTGAATTTGGCAACAAATCCTCTTATTATTTGATTTTGCTTATCTACTACTAATTGAGTTTGATTTTGATTCTTGTTGTTAGTGTATTTAACTTTAGTATCAGTTTTATTAATCTGCCTTGCTGATATTTTCTCATTTATTCCACCATCTAAATTAACAGAATAGCTCAAGACGACAGTGTATTTTGTTTCTGCTGGAATGGTGGTATTTTCTATCTTAATCCTATCTCCAATCTCAAACCATCCATATCCCACAGTTTCTGCTTCAAATGGATAGTAATAAATAGCTCCTGCATGACCAGTTTCAACCGCTCCACAAACCGCTAATTTGGTAGCATCTATATATGTTTCTCTGTTATCTTTAGGTGCTATTTGATCTGCAAATATTTGGTCTGGATCTATAATTGGCTGATAGTCTATTAATTGATTATTATTTACTTTCCACTCAGTCAAACCGTAAGTAGAAATAGAGTCTGAATATGATCTTTCTACATAGTCTTCTTGAGGTTCTCTAGCAAATATTACCTTGTTTATATTCCCGTATCTTTTATAAAATTTATAAGTAATTAGATTATAAAAAGATATTGTATATGCACTTGTAGTAGTATCAATCTTTTTAAAATACAATCTATCTTCCCAAGTATCAGTTTCAACATTAAGATAAGGGCTAATTATCGCCACAGTCCCGCTGATTTCACATATATTGTTAACAAGGTCTCTTACAGTAAAACCGTACATGTTAGCAAATCTCTCTTGATCAACTACAAAATCATTAAAGACAAAATTTGAGTTACCTAATATAACACCGCAACGATATAGCACTTCTTCAATATAATCTCTTAACAATGTAGCTCCTGCTACCCAAAAGTTATCAGCAGGCATAGAATCAGTATAATCCGACATAGTTTTAATCATACGATCATAAGCTACTATAGAGCATGTTTCTTCATCCTCTACATTCTTTACTTCTGATATGTTAAAAGTACCTACAAATACTGATCCCCAAGTTTCAGGATTCTGTGAAACAATAGTTGAATATCCAAACCAAACATCTTCTCCTGCTACTACTGAAGTTGAAAAAGTATCTGGTATTCTAGATTTTAAGAAAGTAACTTCTAATTTTCTCATAGAAGAAGAACCTAATTCACTATCAGCAGATATTTTGACATCAACTATGGCATCACTACCAGTCATTATTACTTCTATATCATTATTGTTATAATATGAAACATAAGCTGAAACACTCTTGATATTTGATTCCATAGCAGTTTTAAAGGCGTTAGAAATGGTATACATTATAAATCGTTGCCTCCTTTCTTAACTGGTATGAAATGTATCTTGAATTCCTTATAAAATTGCTCTAGGATTGGAGTAGTTGTTATAACTGTCTTTGTAGCTGGAGGATCAGAATCTGGTATAGGTTGTCCAGTTTTAGTATCAGTACTATGATCTTTTATAATACCTATTTTAGAAATAAGTTCGTTGGAATAATCATTCATGTAGAAAGTGCCACGTTTATAATCCCCAGTTAGATCATCAAACCACCTAAGTTTTATAGAAGGAAGATCAAATAATCCTATAAGAGTTTTTAAATAAGTAGCGGTTGTAACTTTTATTTTGACTTCTAATTTAGGAAAAATACCAATAAATACAGCATTCATTTCTCCAGCCATATTTCGTTTTGCTTCTTTCCACAGTTTATTCCTTGTTACTTTATATTCTTTGATTCCTTTAATTTCAACGTCTCCAGTATAAGTCCCTTCTGTAGCTGGAGGTACTGGTGCAGTATAAGTATCAAATTTAGTTAATAATTTTTTGGTAATATTACCTATTGGTGTAGCGGTATTTCTTTCGATTACACTATCTGACATTACATCATCACCATCCCTCTACCCATTTCCATAGTTTTATTATTGATGCCATCTATAACTCTATTGATGATGCTGTCTTCACCTATTTTGACTGTTAGGTTAATAGGTTGATTGCTACCACCTAACTTAGATGCAAGCATATCTATCCAACCAGTATTTTTTTCTAATGGAACTATAGCTTCAGCACCATTCTCACCAATTTCAGCAAAAGTTCTATGTTTTACTATTCCACCCTCTGCTAACTTAGGCATTTGAAAATTTGGTTGTTTGATTGGAGGTAAAACCATATTTTGAGCAAATTGTGCCTTAGCTCTTTCTTGAGCTTGACAAATAGACCAATATACAGCTGATACTCCTGCTACTATTCCTGCTACAGCAATTCCGGCAGTCAACGCTGATTGAAAAACTCCGATTGCTAATGCCAACATTAATATCGCCGCCGCCGTTGCACCTATAAATCCGATTGTCCTTTCTAATCCATTCATTTGTGCCCAGTTAGCCATTAGATCGGTAATAGTCATTGCTACTATAGCCATACCAGCCTGTAATGCAAATGTAGCCAAAGCACCTTTACCTATAGTTTCGAACCAATTCTGAATTCCTTTTAACCCTGTTTTGCAAGCTCCTGAGAAGGTCAAAACTCCACCAGAACCATCTTTCATTGCTTGAGTAAAATCTGTAATGAATTTATTGATAGGTTTAGTTTTGTTGTATATCCACATTCCAGCCAAGAAAGACAAAATAGATTTAAATGCAAACTCTACTATATCTTTATTATCATTTGCCCAATCAGATAATCCAGTTAGTACTTTAGTCAATAATTTAATTAATTCTATAACTGCAAAACCAACCAATTTAGATAAAGGAACTAAGAAATTATCATAGAACCATATAAACACAGGTTTAGCTATATCTAACGCAGTGGATAAGAATTGAATAGATGCTGTCAATAGATCTATGGATACAGGTAGTGCTTCTTCAATAGTCCACTTGGATATTGGCATTAGGACATTATTAAACAGCCATTGCAAAGCTTGAGATATTTCCTCAGTTAATGGCTTTAGAGCATCTTGTAATATTTTTAAACTATTTTTAAGCGGTTCGAAATTGATATTATTAAAGGAATTCTGAATCTCGTCTACCATTCTTTTTACATTATCTTTTACCCATTCTAGATGTGCATTATATTCTTCAATTGGAAAATCAAATGTATTCCCCATATTTTGCATTTTAAGAGCGTTTTTATCTATTACAGTTTTAGGAGTCTTGGTCTTGTCCATCAAGACATTCATCTCATCAAACTTAGCTAAACTCTTCTGCACTTTCTTGATAGCATTATCTGTCTTCTTTAAATTCTTATTGAAATCCTCAGCACCCTTATTCATGTCACCTAAATCTGTAGTTGCGTTTAACAGTCCTTCGTGCATTTCTTTTGCATAATCAACATTACTTTTAAAGCCAAAAAATTCTCTTATTGCTGTCACTGCTCTAGTTAAAAGTATTGCGAAAGCATTTAGAATCGGAAGTACAGCGTTAAGTAAAGGCATGAACAAATTGCCGATTGTTTCAGACAAATATTTTAAATTAGCGGTAAGCATTCGGATTTGATTAGCAGGTGAATTTAAAGTTTGAGCTAAGTTTCCATGAGCGGTTTTAGTTTGTTCTATTAGAAGTAAATATCTTGCAACTACTTTCTGTTGTTCAGTTAATTCTGATCCAACTTGGGCTATACCCTTCTGATATGCGAAATTCTTGACTGTAGCCTCTGTTATTGCATAACCCATCAAATGCAGACCACGTGTATTGCCCATTAGTCCTGAACTAATCCTATCATAAACTAATTGAGGATCTGTATGCCTAAATGATGCAACATCCTTAGATAATAGAGTCACACCTTTTGCCATAGTAAGAGCACTTTTTTCACCAACATTTAAGGCTTTGATCATATCGTACATAACAGCGGTGGTCTTGCGGATTTCTGTTGCATTTAATCCTAGTGCTTGAGATACCTCATTCGACCAACTCCTAACACCATCCGCCATTTTGCCGAACGATACTTGGAATAAACTCTCGTATTCAACAGCATTGACAGAATCTTTGATATTACTAACCAAAGCCTTACCAATCTGAAGTGTAGCGAATACTCCTGCTATTTTTCCACCAATACCATTTAGAATTGATGAAACATTATTCTGCTGTTTTTGAGCATTCTTTTCTGCTAACTGTTGCTGTCTTAAAGCATTCTTTTCATCTAACTGTTGTTGTTTTAGAGCATTCTTTTCTGCTAATTGTTGTTGTTGTAAAGCTACATTTTCATTTAATTTAAGTTTTTTATCTGTAACTCGTTCATCTAATTGTTGCTGTCTTAGTGCAGTTCTTTCTTCTAATTGTTCTACTATTGAAGCGTGTCTTTGTGCATTTTTATCTTTTAAAGACATCTTTATTGATTCGGATAATTGTTGCCTTAAATCGTATCTATCTTCTAATTGTTGTAATATTAATGATTGTCTTTCTGCTAATTGACGTTGATTTAATGCTGATGCTTCTTGCAAATTTTGTTTTCTAGCATTTAATCTTTCCGTTAATTGCAATTCCTGCAAAAAAGATTGTTGTTTTAATCTATCAGAAACTGCATCATATATATTTTTAGTGCCTGACTGTTCTTTTAATTTTTCAAGTGTTTTACCTGCTTTTTCTATTTCACTTTTTAATTTACTAGAATCAGCTGTAATTAAAATTCTAAGTTCTTCGACCGTCAATTTACATCAACTCCTTACGAACTTCATCGCCTCTCTTTCCATTTCTTCATCAGTCATTTGTTTGTTATTAGCATTGTTTTTACTTAAATAAGCTTTTTTAGGATACTTCTTAGGGTTATTAAAGGCATAAGTAATATATTGACCAAGTAAGTGATTAAGAAAGTCTTGTTCTTGTAGTTCATTTTCTTTCTTATATTTATACACTTCTACATATTTCCTAAACTGGTTAACATTCAAATTCCAGTATTCTTCTAAACTCAAACCTATATAAATAGCGGTTTCTTCATTCTCACGCCATAAATCACTTATTTTGCTAATTGTTTCTTGAATTTTTCTTTTGTTTCCGATAGTGATTTTCTCATTTGATCGCAGTCCATCATCTTTGGCAAAAAACCGTTTTTTTGCACCGCTTCCAAAACATCTATATATAATTCTTCAGTAGATTTTCCAGAAGCTAAATATTCATCAATTTTTTTGTAGGATTCATCTCTACTTATGTTTGCACCTTTTTCGATAAACAAAGCTAATATAGATAGTTTGAAACTTTGTAATAAAACAATAACTGAATCGTTTTTTTCATCTTCTATTTCTGCAATTTTCATAGCGTTAAATTTTAAATTAATCATTGTTAATACCTCATATAAAATAAAATAAAAATTAGAAAGAAAGCGGAATTAACCGCTTTTCTTAAGTTCCTGCTTCTGTAGTAAATGTTATTGTTGTATTAGCAAGAGTTCTCTCGTAAATATCCTCTGCCCCCATGATGAAGACACGATAATCACTAGAAACATCTAAATTGGTAGATGGGGTCAATGTCAATACAGTATTAGCTGTATTCCAAGCAGAAGTGCATGTAACAGCACTATCATCCGTAATATTCCAAACTATTGGAGTAGGACAAACGGCAACTTCGTAGTTAAAAGTAAGAACTATAGTACTTTCTACAGCTACATTAGTTGCACTGTTTAGCGGTACAGATGTCACTGCTAGAGCAGATAAAGCTGTTGCTGTATAAAGCACTTTAACTATATCGTGACTTGCTGTACCATTTATAACCAATGGTAAATTAGAAGTAGGAGTTCCGTTATAAGCTGGTGGTTTATACTTGGATATCCAAGTTGCACCCACATCTGCTACCAACTCAGAACTAGTTATAGTGTCACCAACATTATACTTAGTAGTTGGCAACTCACTTGCAATTGCAACATTGCTAAGACTGTCTAGATAGTATCTTACTGTGTAACTAGCTTGTACTTGACCAGCAGGGGTGAAAGTAGGTTTACCAGTTATTCTTAAACCTGATGTAAATGTTATAAGACCGTCAGTTGTTTTATCGCCATCTGTAAAACTCTTAATATAAGCGTTGAAAGACCACGAAGCACCACTCGGATAATCAACTCTCCATGCTTCAACTGTTCTAGTGTTAGACAAGTTCATGAGTTTTTGCATTGCTGATTCATCCTTAAAATTACCCTCCATTTCAACTGTTGTAGGATCTTTAGCACCAGCAATATATTCCTTATAATCCTCGGGGGAATCTAAATCCGTAATATCTATTTCGTCAGATTCTAGTCCAATTGCCCCTATACTAGTTAAATTGGCAATTCTCAGAGTCTCTGTTTCGTCTAAATCAGCATTAGGTAATTTATAAAGTTTAGTTCCAATTGACCTTGTAGCTCCCATTTTTAACACCTCATTTAATAGATTTAAATCTATTGCTGATATGGAACAATCCCTCTGGATCGGGTATATCCGAACTAAAGGACAATCTATAATCCATATCTCTCATGATGCGTTCCACGTCATTCAAAACACTACTAGCGGTCATACTATCTTCTGACCAAACATCTACTATTATTTCGATGTCTTGCTTCGAAATCTCGTTGTCTAAATTAAGAGTGATATCATTTGTCGAAACTCTGAAGGTAACAGCAGGCAGGTCGTCAAAAGAATTTTGATTAGATTGTTTTACAGCATAATCTACTGTTCTCAATCTATTTAAAGCGGAAAAAATATCCGACTTTGGTAAATACATAATTATCCACCCCTCAAATTGGCAATAAAATCATTCGTGATCTCTTCTTTTGCGGACATGAGAGCTGGATACATAAATGGCTGAGCAACTTGACCATTTATCTTTCCGTAACTAAAACCCATTTTTATTGGATAACTTCCATCGCCTCTACGTCCTGTTCCAAACTCAACATAAGGAGCATAGTAAACATCGGTGTATACGCATATTTCATCGTTAGTACTACGATATTTAATACTGTCTCTTAATTTTCCAGTATCCACAGGACAAATAGATTTAGCGTTCTCACAAAGATTTTTAGACCATTTTTGCATTACCTCTTTAACATCTGTTTTTTCACTTAATTTCTGCAATAACTCTCTAAAATTTTTAATCTCTAACTTGATTTCCATATCTTACACACCACCAAAATATGAGAATCGAAAGGAATTACATCAGTTATTAAATATTTCCTACTTTCATAACCAATTATGCTATTTAAAGCTATTGATTCGGTAGTAGCCATCGTAATTGCCATATCGATCTCATATCTCAATCCTATACTCTGCTGTAGCACGTCTAAATTAGTAAATTTAACATTACAATCTATAGTTCTAGCTACAGTATCAGCAGATGTTATAAGACCGCCTTCATCATCATAAGAATCTGCTCTAGTTAGTACATTTATAGTCTTATCGTAAAAAACATTAGCGAATATTTTATTCCAAGTCGCTGGTATCTTCATACAACTCTTCACCTACTACGTTAGCCAATCTATATCTTCCAAGAACTCCAGCAGTACCCGAAAAGACTACATTATCTGGCTGTGTTGCAAAGAAATTAAGAAGTTGCTCGCCATAAGTTATAGCCTGTCCGTTATCTTCTATCTTTTTTAAATTAGATTCCGAAGTATCACTAGCATACAGTGTCATTTGAGAAACTAGTATGTTAACAAGAGACATTTCAAATTTTTGTGGTACTGAATCCATATTCAAATAAAGCATAGTTCGGGACAAAAGCTCATCTATGGCATAATCCAGCAAATCAGGATCTACTTCAGTAGAAACTCGCTTAGAAAAATATTCTTTCATTCTTATTTCTTGATCAGTATCAGCCATTTTTAATTACCTTTTTCTTTTTTTCTTTTACAACTTCCCAATCTTCTTGCTTGCTATATTGATCAATCATTTTTGCATCTTCAGTGGTGATCATACAACCACGTTTTTTATGTCTGAATTTCATATTAAACAGCCGTAATCTTAAAGATTAAGTCGCTCATAACCGCTTGAGTACCACGATTATAGAAAAGCGAAACAGCTAAACTGTTAGACAGAGGAATTCTTTCTGCTTGATACATGTTTGTAAGTACCAATTGAGCT
>Ga0247840_10006778_pt1 | contig 16278 bp, 22 predicted proteins | sample LaCruzMarch2015__FD_192404 | JGI IMG/M metagenome (GOLD analysis project Ga0247840, IMG submission 192404) | Freshwater microbial communities from meromictic Lake La Cruz, Castile-La Mancha, Spain - LaCruzMarch2015_17m | ecosystem: Environmental > Aquatic > Freshwater > Lake | place: Spain... | reverse complement strand
TACGAGGACCTCATCGCCCGCCCGCGGCCGCGGGCAGCGCCGCCCGCGCCACCGGGCGCGCGGGCGCCCGCCGAGCCTGAAGCGCCCTCCAGCGAACCGCCCGTGGAGAGCTGCCGACCGCGATTCCTCCGGTTGAATGGATACCCCGAAGTCCGTTGATGACTCCCCGAATGCGGCAGGATCGTATCCTTGCGGTGACCGGCGCCCGGCGGACGGGAAAGACGACCTTGTGCGAGAGGCGATTCCCGGAACGGGGTATCCACATATCTTCTATGGGGCGAGGCGGATGGCGCCGCTCCTCGTCCTCTGGGTCCTCTTCGCCGTCCTGACCCTTATCCCGCCCGCCCCCCCGAAGTGGGGTCCGGCCTGGGCCAGCCGTTGCGACGGAGTGCGGAAAGTCCGTCAGGCGACGGGAAATCGCACGCGGCGTCTCCGAAATCCTGTCTGAATGAAATTGTCGCGTTCGGCCTTCTCGATCTTCTTCAAGGCCAGCTCCAGAAGGAGCTCCCTCTTCTCGGGATCCCTCTTCGCGGTCTTCCTGTATCTCCGCAGTCCCAGGCGGTCGCGGAGCAGCAACATCTCGGTGGCGGACGTTTGTTGTCGCGCTTCACCCGCGGGTCTCATAAGGCTTCCCGGTCTTTCAGCGCGCGAAGCTCGGCCAGAGTGTCGTTCTCCCGAAGAGCCGCCATCTTCTCGAGATAGACCCAGTCGAGCTCGTCCCGATAGCGCGCGATCAGAAGCTCCGCCATTTCGCAGTCGACTTCGGATCGCCAGTGCTTGCACGCGTTCATCCGGTCGATGATCAGGTCTTCGAGGCCGATGACGACGCAGCGCAGGCCTCCTTCGATCTCGACGGTCTCGCGCGGGGCGTCCTCGCCGGCGAGCGCGGAAGCCGGAGCCTCAACGGCCATGTCCAGGCCCTCATGGACCCAATAGCGACCCTTCTTGACAAAGTCCAGCTCCCGCAGCGCCGCGTCCAGAGCGTCGCGGTCGACGTAGGCCAGGTCGATGTCGGCCGTGAAATAGACCTCGCGAGTGTAATAGGAAAGGGCCAGCCCCCCTATGAGCACCGGAGCCGGCTTGCCCCGGTCCTCCAGAACGCGGGTGATCAAAGCGGTCATCAGCATCTGGCGGGCGAAGGGGGCTTCGGTCGTGGCGATTCTCGCGAGGATGTCTCTGCTGTCCACGGGCTCATGATGACAACAGCGGAGAGGAGAAACAAGTCTGGAGCGGCGCTCGACGCCGATGGATCCGCAGGCAGATGCCCGGCGCGGACACCGGCCGCGCTCAGTCGATCTTCCAGGCCGACGATGCGATCGAATATCAGGGTGGCACGATCGGCGCACGCGGCCCTGACGGTCCGCCAGTCGCTCCAGCGCGGATCGAGGTTCTTGTATCCGCCCAGGTCGAGCTCTTCGAGGCCGTAGGGCAGCGGATCGGCAAGTTGGATCTGCACCTGCTGCAGGGCCGATTCTTCGTTCGGCTGTGGATACAGATCGTCGAAAGGCCGCAGGGCCTCGACCATGTTGTCGGCGCCCATATGTTCGGCCAAGGCGACGAGATCGAGATAGTCGCGGGTCGCGTTCCGCTTGAGGATCAGCACCCCCTTGAGGCGCAGGATCTCGGCTTCCGTGGGGACGGTGAGCTTTTCACCCAGGTACTCGATCTGGGTGGTTTCCAGCGGTTCATCCCGTATCAGCTGCCGCACCCCTGTCTCGATGCCGTCCAGGCCGCCGAGGATCTGCACAGGACGCGTGACGCGGGCCGTCTTCCAGCCGGCGACCGACTCCAGCTCGGCCAACGCCTGATCGAAGCGCTGCCGCAGATCGGTGAGGACATGATCGGCGTCGGTGGACAAGCGCTGCTTCGCGTACAACGCCGAAGCGCTTCCGCCCACGAGGACGGCCCCCGGCAGGATGCGTTGCAGGCGGGCGGCGGAGGCCAGCACCTGCTCCCACTCAGGCCAGGCGCCGTTCGGCATACTGCTTCCAGAAATGGTAGCGCTGGGCGGAGGGATCGGCGACGTGCGCCTGGCATACCCGCAGCGCCTTTTCCAGCACGGCCCGGTCAGCCAGCACGGCCGAGCGCAGCTCGGCCCAATCCCGCCGCTTGCCGCGCGCGATCACGTCGTCGATGGCAGCCAGGGTGAATCGTTGATGGGTGAGGTGACGGTGCAACATAGCAGGATCATACGACCGAGATCACGGGTTCTCCATCACAGCGGTGGTCGCGCGCGCGGCGCCGACCGGCAGGCGGGTCGCCGCGCCGGAGCCTTGCTCCACACAGAGCCCTGTGTCACTCTCTGTGTGGAGAGGTGGAACATGGCTGCGAATCTGGCGATGGACGACGCGCTCATCGTCGATGCCGAGGAGGGCGTTCTCTCATCGACGAGCTCAACGGGCTGATCGACGATGTGCGCGTAGCGATGATCGGACCCACATGACCATCCCCTTCCGTCCGGTTGCGCGTTCAGCCTCCGGATCGACGGCCGCGAGAAGGACGACATGTCGCGCCGCGGCCGTCGCAGCCGCGGGAGCCGCCGCGGCGGGGTAGTACTGTGAGGGAAGATAAGGAATCCCGGCGAATCCTTATCTTCCCTCCGGCAGCCGAGCCTGCGAACGGCCGTGCGCGGCCCGACAGTCAAGGAATCCTTGTCTTCCCTTCTAGCACTACCCCGCCCGGGAGCCTTCAGCGCAGAAGTCCTCAGCGCGAGAGCGACCGCCAGAGTGGTGCGTTGGTGCGCCTGCACCAGTGCGCACCGTGTCACCGTGTCGCCCGCGCACCACAACGCCGAACCGCCAAGCTACCCTCGACGCACACCTGGGCCGCCGCGCCGCGCCGCCGGGCGCCGGGTCCGTCGCCTTCAGCCACGCCCCGCTCGGCGACGTCTGCCACCGCGCCCCTCGCACGACGCCGGCGCCGTCGTCGTCAACTCCCGCGCGACACGAGCCGGCCAAACGGCGCTGAGCTGAGCGCCGGCCCGTTGGTCGCGTCTTGCGCTGCCAGGACACGGCGGCCGGTCCGGGGAGCGGAGAGTGGTGAATGGACGCTGTCTGGGCGGGATGCATCGAGCGATCCGTCGTTGGCGCGAGGAGGTGGTCGACGATGCCGGCGTTCAACGCGCCGCGCATCGATGTCGCGGCCTCCGACAGCCTCTCTCAACCATGTACCCGGCGCGGCGGGCGCACCCGGCGCTCCGTGCCGGCGCCCGGCGTGCGGGCGCGCCCGGCGCTCCGTGCCGGCGCCCGCCGGGAGCACCTCCGGGTTCATGCGCGCAATCGTGAGACGTGTACGCGCCGGGGAACGCCGTGGAGAATGATGAGGTAGACCGTGAAGCCACCGCCCGGCAGCCTGTGGGTCTTCCAGATGGAAACGGTACAGGTGCAACAAGTCATCGCGAGAGATGGGGAGGTCCTGATCACGGGCTTGCCATACAAGCGAGGACAGGCCGCCGAGATCATCGTGGTTCTCCAACCCGCCCCGCCTCTGCCGCGTGCCCGTTTGACCGTTGGACGGCTGCGCCGATCGGGGCTGGTCGGTCTGTGGCACGACCGTGATGACATCGGCGACAGCTCTGTCCATGCGCGGAGACGGCGCTCAGCCCTTTCGGAGCCGACCTTCTTCGCAGCTCAGCCGGGACAGTTCGATCTCCAGCCGCACCCATCGCGAGGTGAGCTCCCGGAACCTGCCGTAGTTCTCCAGCTCCTTCTCAAGCGCGGGAATCTCATTCGGCCTCACGTACCTGGTGTGGCCCTTGCCCAGGTAGCTGTAGCTGAGCTGCTGGTACTCACCGCCGCGAGTGCGCTTCTGGGCGGAGAGGCTGCCCGGGTGCATGCGGCCCAGCCCGGCGAGGCTCAGCTTGATCGCGGCGATCTCCGCTTCCAACTCTGTTTGAGAGGCGCTCATCGTTGTATCATAGCTTGACTACAACGAACTGTCGAGGGCGGCCCCCCGGGAGAGGACGTGAGCCATGAGCGCCGCGAGATCCGTCGAGGGGAAGCGCGCCCGTGCTCTGGCTGCCCAGCGTGAACTCTCCGGGCGTCGCCTGCGTCGCGGCCTTCTTGACGTGCGTCACCGCCATCTGTCAAATTGCATGCTGTCAGATGGCAATGCTGTCAGATGACCGGGCAAGGACGCACCGACCAACCGACCAACCGACCACGAAGCGAGGCCTCGTGCCGACTCGACTGGAGCGCTACGAGCGCGCCTACCGCGCCCTGGCCGCGGAGCTCGCGGGCATCGGCTTCATCAGCCAGGGCAGCGTCGTGGTGCGCTACACCACCTGCGGCAAACCGGGGTGCCGCTGCCAGGGCGACCCGCCGCGGCGCCACGGCCCCTACTACCAGTTACCAGTGGAGCCGCGCCGTCGCCGGCAAGACGGTGAGCCGCCGGCTCAGCGAAGGCGAGGCCGAGCTCTACCGTGGCTGGATCGCCAACAGGCGCCGCCTCGAGGAGATCGTCGCCCAGATGGAGCAGGTCTCCGCAGCGGCCGCTGAGCTGCTCCTGCGTCAGGCGACCCCGCCGAAGGCGCCCCGGCCGGCGAAGCGCTGAGCAGCATTGGTGGGGCGAAGGAGGCGCCGCGCGCGGCGGCGTCGGGCGCTTGACACACCGGTATGTCGGTCAGAGGCTGCCAAAGAAGCACCGGTATATCGGTAGGTGGTGTCATGCGCTCGGCGAAGCTTCTCGAGATCCTCGCGAGTCACAACCGCTTCTGGTCGTCTGGCCGCATCGATGCGGGCGTGGACCGCGACATCCTGCCGGCCTGCCTGCGGCAGGTGGACGCCAAAGAGGTGGTGGTCATCAAGGGGGTGCGGCGCGGCGGCAAATCCACCCTCATGGCGCAGATCATCAGGGCGCTGCCGGCGCGGGGAGAAACGCCGACGGGCATCCTCAGGGTCGACCTCGAGGAGCCCCTCTTTGCGCCTGAGTACGGCGCCGATCTCCTGGAGCGGATCTACCGCCTCTGGCGGGAGCGCGTGCAGCCCGAGGGCCGCTGCCTGCTCTTTCTGGACGAGGTCCAGAACATCCCAGGCTGGGAGCGCTGGGTGCGGGGCCGCACCGATACGGAGGATCTCAAGGTCTTCGTCTCCGGGTCTTCGTCCCAGCTTCTCTCTCGCGAGGTCGGCGCCAAGCTCACCGGCAGGCAGGTGTCCTTCGAGGTCTTCCCCCTCTCGTTTCCCGAGTATCTGCGCTTCAAGGGATGGGGGCCATCACGCCCCTGAAGTACGCCGCAGGCAAGGCTGCCATCCGCCGGCGCCTTGCCGACTACCTGCAGTACGGCGGCTTCCCCGAGGTGGTCCTCAAGGAGACGTTGGAAGACAAGGAATTGCTGCTGAAGAGCTACTTCGAAGATCTGCTCTACCGGGACATCGTGGCTCGCCATGAGGTGCGGGACGTCGCGAATCTGCGGAATCTGGCGGTGTACCTCCTGACGAACATCGCCCGCCCCACCAGCATCAACAAGCTGAAGCGCAACTTCTCCATCTCCCAGGACAAGACGGAGCACTACGTGTCGGCCATCCTGGAGAGCTGCCTGCTGTCGCGGCTGCAGTTGTTCTCCTACTCCCTGAAGAGCAGCCAACGGGCGGGCTTCAAGCCCTACACCGTCGATACGGGCCTCACAAACCGGGTCGCGTTCTCGTCTTCCGAGGATCTGGGGTGGCTCGCGGAGAACGCCGTCCACGCCCACCTGGTGCGGGCGCACGAAGAGGTCTACTTTCTTGCCGACGGCGGCGAAACGGCTTTCGCTGTCAAGGAGGGGATGGGGATCGTGAAGCGGATCCAGGTCTGGTACGCGGACACGGCGGAGAGCGCGATCCCGGACCGGGAGCTGGCCGCCTTCCGCGCCCTTCCCGCCGCGCCCGGAGAAGGCGAGTGCATCCTCGTGACCAACGACTACGAGGACGTCATCGCCGCGGGCGCCGCCCAGGTCGCCTGCGTGCCCCGCGTCAAATTCCTGCTGCTGGGTCTGTAGGCGGCGTTTCGCGGCTGATCGGGGGTCCGGCCCGGGGCCTGGCCGGCATGGGCCGGTCCGCCGGGGCCGCCGGGGGGGGTAGTGCGAATCGGTAAGATAAGGAATGGCCCTTTCCTTATCTTACCGATTCACGACATGCCGCCCGGCGGGCGCGCAGCCGGCAGCGATCCCGGTGGGCGCGCGGGCGGCCGCGACGACCCCGGCGGCCCCGGCGCGGGGTAGTACGAAAAGGGAAGATAAGGCATATGAGCATCTCCCCAGAGCGTGTCTACAAGCCGTCCGACGATGTCGTCGCCCGCACGAGATCGAGGGCGAGATCATCATCGTGCCCCTGGTCGCCGGCATCGGCGGCATGGAGGACGAGCGGTTCACCCTGAACGACACCGGCAAGGCCATCTTCGATGGCGCCGAAATACCCTTCGCCATTCGCCGATCCCGAGGGGGGGGCATTCCCCTTGTCAGCATCTTCCTCTTTGTGCAGCGCCTCGTTCCGCATCGCTGGAAGTTCAGGGCAGCACAGGGCCCAGCATCCACTGCCACGCCGGCATGACCTGGATCGTCCCCGCGGCCACCTCGATCTGCTCGCGCTCGTGAAGGGTGACGATCACGGCCTCGGAGAGTCGTAGCTCGGTCATCGCCTCGGCCACGGCGCGAACCTCTCGCTCCCTGGTACCGGCTGCCCCGAGATCGGCGCACACCTGGATGAGCCGCGCGGCGGCGAGCTCCTCGGGGGTACGGCGAAGGCCAGGAAGGCGTCTTCGAGGTGACCCAGCAGCGCGTGCAGCGTGTCCTTGCCGACCTCGATGCCCTGGGAGCGCAGCGCGTGATGCGTCTTGTTGACGGTGAACAGCCGTGCCGACGACTGCAGCACCGCGCGCACGAACGAGCGGGCGGCCACGACGTTGGACATGCGATGCCGCTCGATGATGTCTCGCAGCAGGACGAGCTCCACGTAGTCTTGGAGCGTCTGGACGCGCGTGGGCTCATCGAGCTCCTGCACGGCGGGGAACCCGCCGACATCCAGATACCGACTGAACAAGGCCTCCAGACGGCTGCGCATCTGGGCGCCGGGAAGCGAGCTCGGCAGCGCTACCCCCGCATGCCGCACGGTCTCGGCGAAGCTGAACGGGAGCATCTCCACCGCGTGCCCGCTCCCCCGGAATTCGGTGGAGACCTCGCGAGAGAGCAGCTTTGCGGACGACCCCGACACATAGACGCGCGCCCGCTCTGCGTCGAGCACTCTGCGCAGGAACCGCGACCAGCCGGGCACGGCCTGGATCTCGTCGAAGAGGAGAAAGGCCCCCTGCTCCCGCGCCGAAGGATCCATGACACAGGCGCGCATGCCTTGTAATGAGGTAACGAAAGCCGTAACCTAAGAGCAGGATGCAAACGCTGACCGAGATGATCTTCCGTCTTTCGCCGCCCGGCGGGCTCTTCGATGAGACGGCCGTCCGCAATCTGTTCCCCGGCCGGTCCGAAGCCGCCCGCAAGGTCCTCGTCCATCGCGCCTTCTCCAGGGGAGAGATCGTCCGGCTCAAGCCGGGGCTGTTCCTTCTCGCGGCGGAGCTGCGCAAGACGCACCCTCATCCTTTCGTCATCGCGGCCCTGCTGCACTCCCCCTCGCACATCAGCCTGGAATCCGCGCTTGCCCACCACGGCCTCATTCCGGAGGCGGTCTACGAAGTCGCGAGCGTGACCTCCGCCCGAAGCCGCACCTTTACGACCCCGGTCGGCGTGTTCAGCTTCACGCGTGTCCCGGCCGCACATCCAAGAGCGGGCGTCCGCGCCGAAAGGATCGACGGCCGGAGCTGGGCGTTCATCGCCTCGCCGGAGAGGGCCATCGCGGACTTGATCTACGCGAGGAAGGAGGTGACCTGGGAGCAGGACGGCGCCGCCTTTCTGACGGACTCCATGCGCATCGAACGGTACGACCTCGACGCCCTCTCTTGCGATACTCTGAATGAGGTGGGCGACAGCCTCCGGGACCGCCGCACCGTGGACTATCTCCAGGGACTGCTCCGGGAGCTGAAGCAATGACCGCGCACCTGCTCGAAGACAGACTGAAGGACTACGCTATCGCCGGCGCGCTCGACCAGGAGAACGTCCTGCGGGAGCTGATCCAGCAGTACGTCCTGGCGAGCCTCGCCCGGGCCGGCTTCTTCTCGGGCGAAGGGGCTGTCTTTCACGGCGGGACCTGCCTCCGCATCGTCCACGGCATGAACCGCTATTCGGAGGACCTGGATTTCTTCCTGAAACGGCCCGATCCCGAATTCGCCTGGCGGCGCTATCTCGGGGCGATCCTCCGGGACGCCGCCGGGGAAGGGTTTCAGTTCAGCGTCCCGGACGAATCGCGGCAGAAGGGGGCGGTGAAGAAGGCGCTGATCCGGGCGGCATCCGTCGGCCGCGTCCCGCCTCTGGATCTGCCGTTCGAGCGGGATGCCCAGAAGCTCATCAAGGTCAAGCTCGAGATCGACACCAACCCTCCCGCCGGATCGGATCACGAAACGCGCTACATCGCCTTTCCGTTGACCGCCGCCCTGACCACCCAGACTCTCGGATCCGGATTCGGGATGAAGCTCGCCGCCCTGCTGACCCGGAGGTACACGAAGGGAAGGGACTGGTACGACTTCCTCTGGTATATCAACAGGAAGGCCATGCCGAATCTCGAGCTGCTGCGGAACGCCCTGGAACAGCACGGCCCCTGGGCGGGGGGGGAAGTACCTGCCGATCCCGCGTGGGTCGTAGGCAGACTGAGGGGAAAGATCATCGCTATCGACTGGGGAGTCGTTGGCCGAGACGTGCGGAGGTTCATCCCTCTCCGGGAGCAGGAAGCACTGGGATTATGGGACACGGATTTCTTCCTCCATCACCTCGGCGTCTTCTCCCAGGATCTCCTGCCCTGACAGCTTCGGCCGGAGGCGTGCAGGGCGCCGGCCTGAGCGCCGCCGACCTCGCCGTGGCGGCGGCGGCGCGGGTTGCGCGTTGCCGGGGGACGGGGCGCGCCCTGGGGACTTCACCGGCCAGGGCGCAAGCAGCTCCTCGTGCTCGATGTTCCGATCGAGTGATCGACGCGCTCTGGAAGCAGCCGGAGGACGTCGATGTCGGAGCGCCCGCCATCGCCGCGCCGATAGTGTGCGCTGAAACCGGCAGCGTGCCCTCGCGCTGCGGTGGAAGCCTGCCCACGGAGGCGCTCGATTGGGGCGCCTGTCTGCCGCGTGCGGCCGCGCGGCCGGCTGCGGAGCCGCCGCTCCGCGCGGGCGCGGATCTCGCCCCAGCCGTCTGGCGACGTCGTCGCCCGCGAGATCGAGGGCGAGCTCAGCAGCGTGCTCCTGGTCGCCGGCAGCGGCGACAGGGAGGACGAGCTGTTCACCCTGAACGAACTGTTCGCCCTGAACGCCGCGGGCAAGGCCATCTGGGACCAGTTCGACGGCCAGCGCAGGCTCGCCGAGGTGGTCGCTCACCTGAGCCCCGAGCTCGAGGAGGCCGAGGACGGCGCTGGAGAGCGCGACGTGCTCGGCCTCATCGCCGAGCTCCTGGAGCGCCGCATGCCGGTCGCCGCCTGAGCCGGGGCAAGGCCGGCGCCGCTTCTGCTTCGGCGCTGCGCGCCGCGCGCTCCGCGGCTGTCACCCCCGGCCGCCCGCAGGCGGCGCGCCCGCCGGTCGCGCCCGCCGGGAGGCGCTGCCGGCTATGCACCCGCCGGGCGCCCCATTCGTGGTTCACCGGCGCCTGTGCGAAGGGGATGGTCGTGTCCGCCGAACCACCCGCTGGTCGTTGCTTCGGGGTGTCCGTTCGGCGCCTGTCGGGGCATGATGGCTCGACAAGCTCCCAGGTCACCTGCTGCGGCGGCGCACGTCGCGTCGTCGGCCACTGCGCCTTGGCGGCAGGGTTCGTCGCGCTCGCGGATGCATCGCCGCGGATCACCAGGGGGCCGGCCGATACCATGTCCCGGTGGTCGTGCTCACGCTCCGCGGCCGACGCCGGAGCGGCTAGAAGTCACTCGTGGCCAGGCGTTCGAACTGGCGCCGCACCACGTCGCGCATCCCGTCGGGCGGCTCCGGATACCCCACGTCGGCGTCGCGCATCCCGCTCTCCAGCCGCTCGAGGGCGGAGGTGATCGTGCCGCGCGCGATCGCCTCGGGCACGCCCCACGCGCGGGCCTCGCCCAGCAGGTGGCGGCGCGTGATCTCGTCGATCCGCCACGTGCCCCCGACGGGAAGCGCGGCCCGGCGCTGCGTCGGCAGAAAGAAGAGCGTCGGGGCGACGTCGTAGAGCGGCGCGGGGGCGACCGTGTGCGGACCGGCGTGCACGAGCGAGAGGTTCTTCGCGTGCGCGTCCGTGTCGGCGAGCGCGACCGTCACCACGACCTGTTCGAGCAAACGGACGAGCTCGGCGGGCGCGTCCGCCGCGCGCGCGACGAGGACGTCCGCGAGCCGGCGCAGCGAGGCGTCCCGTGGCCCCTGGTCCCGTGGGTACTTCGCGGCCGGCGCCAGGCCGAGCACCTGGCAGAGGTCCTCCTGGTGCGTTCGCGTGGCGGCGTCGCCGCGGACCTCGCGGTCGTAGCGCTCGACGACGAGCGTCGGGCGATGACCCGGCGCCGAGAGCAGCTCCGCCGTCGCGGCCCGGGTGACGCCGGCGGCGGCGCGGAGCGCCCAAGCCTCGGCGACGGCCAGCCCCGGAAAGCGCACCGGCTCGGGCTTGAGGATGTGCGTGCTGAGCGCGCCGTCGAGCGGGAGCCGCCAGCGACCTTCGCGGCGGGCGAGCAGGAGCTTGTCCTGGGCGCCGCTCAGCGAGAGGCGGACCCGGTGGTCGATCTGGGCGACCCGGCGGGGGAGGGCGTCGAGGCGCTCCCACACCTCGTCGTCGGTGAGCGCGTGGTACGAGCCGGACGCCGGCGGCCGCCCCTCGGGCAGCACTGACACCGCGCCTGCGCACTCCCAGCCGATCGCCGCGAGCAGGCCGAAGGTGTCGCCCCGCTCGACGTCGTGCTCGACCTCGGCCGTGCTGCGGCGTTCTTCCTCGGGCAGTAGTCCGTCAAACCACGCGCCGGTGAAGGCGGGCGACCAGGTGGAATCGTCGTCCTGCCCCGGGGCGACCGTCAGACGCGCGGTCCCGGGGCGGCGCTGGAAGGTGAGCGTGCGGCGCTCGCGGACGAGGTCGCCGACGCGTACGGCGCCGAGCCAGACCGCCAGGGTGTCGGTCATGAGGGGCTCTCGCCTGCGGAGATGATCGAGTCCTTGGGCGCCACGATGAGCTTGCCCCCGAGCAGGGAGACGGCCCTGACGGCGACGGACACGCTGACCGGGCCGCCCCGCTCGAGCGCGATCACTGTCTGGCGGCTGACATCGAGCCACGCGGCCAGCTCGGCTTGTGTCCAGCCCTTCGCCCGCCGCAGGGCGCGGATCGAGCGACCGAGCCCTGCCAGGTCATAGACCTCGCGCACGATGGCACCTCCGAAATGTCTGTTACGACCGACATCGGCTGCGTCTGGTGGATATGTCGACCACGGTCAACATTATTCTGCAGTTTGGCAAATGTCAAGTAAGAGCAACATATGTGCATGCGGGACGAATGCTGATCCTGCTCGACATGTCGGGTCGCGCGTCGCGGGGTCGCGGGGTTGCGGCGGCATCTCGCCGGACATGACCTGTCGATCCCGCGTTGGTCGTCGGGAGACTCAGAGAACAGCTCATCGCTATCGACTGGGGTTCGTTGGCCGAGACGTTGAGAGGCCCATGCACACACCACCTCGGCGTCTTCTCCCTCGACCTCCTGCACTGACGACTTCGATCGGAGGCGTGCAGGATGCCGGCCTGAGCGCCGCCGACTTCACCGTGGCGGCGACGGCGTGGGTTGCGCGTTGCCGGGACATAGGGTACGGCGCGATAGAGCGCGACGTGCTCGGCCTCGTCGCCGAGCTCGTCGAGCGCCGCGTGCTGGTCGCCGCCTGAGCTGGGGCAAGGCCGGCGCTGCTTGCGCTTCGGCGCTGCGCGCCGCGACGTAGCGGCTCTGCCACTTGCCCCCCCGACAATGGAGTACGGTCGACAGCGAACGCGATGACCTGGGGGCGGCGGCGGCGCCATCGCCAGAAGCAGGAGGCGCGAGCCCATGGACGAGCCCACGAGAAGAGCCTGGAGCAGCCCTGAACTGATCGTGCTCGTGCGGGGCAGGCCGGAGGAGGCGGTGCCTACCACGTGTAAGCTGAAGCGTACGGACCACAAGGGGGTCCTTACGTATGTTCAGGGACTGGTCTCGTGTGCGAGAAGGACGCGGTGTCGTGACCCCCCTACCCCTTGATCACTCGGCCCTTGGCCCTCGGGGATCCGTGAAGGAAGGCGGGGTTCACGGACCCCGTCGCGGAAGGCAAGGGGTGTGCACTCCTCCGGCCTTGTGAAAGGGGCGGGCGGGGACCCTGCAAAAGGGTTGCTACCGGCTCCGTGATGCTCCGCGGGGGGGCGCGGGTGGGCTCTTTCCACGTGCGCCCCCCGGTCTTCTTCATGCCTTCCGACGCCTCACTGCCCATCATCGACCTGACCTACCGGCTGGTCCTCGAGGTCGACCGCGCCGTGGGCGAGCTTCCGCGGAGTCAGCGTCCGGGCCTTCAGGCGGCGCGGCGAGTTGGTCACCTTTCCACGACGGGGCGCGCTACACCCGGCGACGCGTTGCCGGTGTCGTCGCCGGCCTTTTCGATGCCGCCAATCCCTTGCGCCTGTGTCGCCCCCGGCCGTCGTCGAACGGAACCGCGCTCTGCCGGCTGAGCTGACACGTCGGGCAAGTCGGGCGAACGCGCCCGGCGTCTCACAGGCAGGAAGGCGCGAGCGGAGCGCCTCATCAGTGCTTCCGACCAGCATGACTCCGAGCGATCGATCCGGAGTCCGCTACGGCTGCCGGTCATGCCTCCGCTGAGGTCGGGTCAGGCCTCGCCGGCGAGCGCGAGAATGCGCCGGCGAACGTCAGCGGAGATCCACATGCCGCTGTCGATGAGACGCGTGACGAGCGGCGCGATGTCTTCCACCAAGCCGCGTGACTTCGCCTCGAACAGCACGCGCAGCGTGCCCCAGACCGGCAGGCCTGCGGCTGTCGCGATCCGCCGCGCGAGCGCGTCGTCCAGCACGACGATGGACCTCGGGTTCTCGAGGGCGAGAGCCAGCGCCGCGAGCTCACCAGCGCCCAGGTCAAGGGTCAGCCACTCAGAGGGGATCACGCGCGGGTCGACGAGGCGGAGCCAGGCAAGATCCGTCGGGTCCGGCACATCGTAGCCGCGCCGGCGACGGTCGCTCAGCTCGATGACGACCGCGTTCGGCGTCCAGATCGCGCCGAGGAACCGAGGCAGCCAGTCGAGCGCGCCGATCCGGTGCAGCTAGACCAGCGGCGAGGTGTTGAAGATGGCGTCAGCCACTGCTCTGCTCAAGATCGTGCAACTCGTCTTCGAGCGGGAACACCCGATAGCGACCCAGGCTGAGCAGAAACTCGACGCGCGCCATGCCGGCCAGGTCGGCGGCGCGGCCCGACGAGAGCCGACCGAGCTCGTACAACTTGACGGCCGCCAGCATCAGCACCTCGCGCGCGAAGCCTGCTTCGTCGGTCTTCTCGGCGGCCGCACCTGATCGGGCACAGTGATCGCGATCTGTCGAAGCGTCATCGGGCACACTCCTTGCCTGTGGCAGGACCCGTGGCACAGATGATGAGGCACTCGCGTGGCCCGTGGCGGGCGCGAGCCCATGGACGAGCCGACGAGAAGGGCCTGGAGCAAGCCTGAACTGATCGTGCTTGTGCGGGGCAAGCCGGAGGAGGCGGTCTTGAACGCCTGTAAGGCCTACGGGCAGGATGCGGCGGATGCATATGCATATGACCGTTACCAAAAGAACTCTGAGGTTGGATGCGTCAACTGCGCGGCGAAGATCGGTACATAGCCCCTCTACCCCTTGATCCCTTGGCCCTTGGGAATTCGTGAAGGAAGGCGGGGTCCACGGACCCCGCCGCGGAAGGCAAGGGGTATGCACTCCTCCGGCTTTGTGAAAGGGGCGGGCGGGGACTCTGCAGAAGGACTGCTGCCCGCTCCGTGATGCTCCGCAAGGGGGGCGCGGGTGGGCTCCTTCCACCTGCGCCCCCCGATATTCGCTATGCCTTCTGACAAATGACTGCCCATCATCGACCTGACCTACCGGCTGGTCCTCGAGGCAAGCCGCGCCGTGGGCGACTCTCCCCGCAGTCAGCGTCCGGGCCTTCCGGCGGCGCGGCGAAGCCGCTGCCTTCAACCTGCTGGAGGCGCTGGGCGCGGCGCGCTACGGCCGCGGCCCCGGGAAGCAGGCGCACCCGGCGGGCGCTTCAGAGGCGCTGGACCGCCGGCGCCTGCTGCGCGCGCCTGGCCACCGGCCTGCGCTGCCGCGGCGCATTGCGAGGCGCTCTCGCGGATGGAGCGCGAGACCGGGCGCCTGCGCGGCGGCCGGCGGAAGAGCGTCGCGCCGCCGCCGGGCGCTTGACGGCCGAGCTGCTCGCCGAGGCCGCCGCCTGCGCCACTCTCCTGCAGGCCTGGCAGGCGCCGCGGAAGCGCCTGCCGGCCGCGGCGCGCTGCGCCTTCGCCGGGCGCCTCGAAGACCGCCTCCTCGAGAGCGGCGACTCCTTGGCGGCGGGGACGTGCGCGCCCTGCGCCGCGCCCGCCGGCTTTCACTCCAGCGGCTCGGGCAAGAAGATCCCCGTGCCCCGCCTGAAGGACCGCCTCGTGCCGCCGGCCCTCAAGCAGGCGCTGCGGCCGCGCGCCGAGCCGTGGAGGCAAACCGACGAGCACGACCCGGCGCTGCGGCGCGGGGACCATGGCGCTCGCGTCTTCAAGGCGGACCATTGGTTCGATCTGGAGAGCTCTCGGGACGTCGCCCGGCGGGGCTGCCGCAACTGGCTCTCGCGATGGCCGTCCGCGGGTGGACGAAGGCCCCGCGCGACCTCAGCCTTGGGCGATCTCGTCGAGCGCTTCGGCGAACGTGGTCAGTTCGGCGCGCAGTCGCGCGAGCATCGACGGGAGGCTCTCGACCAGTTCGCCCACGCGGCGCGCGTCGAGCACGTGGGCGTAGACGTTGCGGACCACGTGGCGAAAACCTCGGTACCGGTCGAGCTCGTCGACCAGGTCCGCGGAGATGACAGCAGGCCGCACGTCGGGCAGCTCGACGGCCATCTGCAGCAGCAGCTCCCGGTGCCAACTGGCGCCGGATGGCGCCGACTGGTCGATGCGCTCCGCCACGATCAGGAAGACGCGCTCGAGGCCGGCGTAGAAGCCGTGCAGGTTGAGTGCGGCCGCGTCCACGTTGTAGCCGCCGGGGCTCCGCGTGGCCTCGGCCCACGCGCCGCCCGCCCTCGCGGCCACCGCCTCCAGGGCCGTGAGCTCCTGCCGGATGCGCCCGGCCACCGCGCGGTAGTCGCCGTTGCTCACAGCGGGACGCCCTCAGCCAGGATGACGGCGCGCAGGCCGGGGGGGCAGGCGCTCAGATCGACGAGGTCGAATTCGAAGTCGCGCGACAGGCAGAGAAGGCGACCCAGGGCGGCGAAGTGCTCGCTGGGGAGCAGCCCCTCGGCGGCGAGGTCGATGTCGGAGCGCTCGCTGAAATGCGTGCCCTCGGCGAGTGAACCGAAGAGGAGCACGCGCGCGGCCCCGTAGCGGGAGCGCAGCAGTTCCGCGGCCTCACGGGCCACCGCCCAGGCGGCCTCACGACGCTCCGCGCGGCGTTTGTCGGACTCCGCGGCGCGGCGCCGCATGGTCTGCCGGTAGGCGTCGAGCTGCTGCGCTGTCAACGTCGAAGACATGGGATGAGTATACCGCCCGGCGTTCGCGTGGCGTTGCGGTCGCGCGGGAGAGCGCCCACCGGCGTGTGGGGCGCATGCTGACGGAGAAGCACGTGGCCACCGTTACCCTGGACCACGCTCAGCTTGGGCTCCGTCTGACCAACGTGGGCGATCTCGCGAAGGATCTCAGGCCGGGCCATCGCGCGCCAGCATGCGGGCGTCGCCCAAGGCCTCCTTGGCCTTGCCCCCGCGAAAGCGGATCAGGAGCTCGTTCACACCGCCAGCCCTTCGCGCTCGATGCTGCGATGCAGGAACATGCCGGCGGCGAGCTCGGAGTCCCAGAAGGCCTTTTCGTAGACGACGACGCCGAAGACGACGCCGTGCTTCAATTCCAGATCGTAGGTGGCGTCGAAGACCCGCTCTTCGAGCGCGTGATCGACGTGCCCGGGAAGCAGCACGAGGACGTCGATGTCGGAGTAGTCACGGTCACCGCCGCGGGCCACCGAGCCAAAGAGCCTCAGCTCCACCTGCGG
>Ga0247840_10006773_pt1 | contig 16284 bp, 14 predicted proteins | sample LaCruzMarch2015__FD_192404 | JGI IMG/M metagenome (GOLD analysis project Ga0247840, IMG submission 192404) | Freshwater microbial communities from meromictic Lake La Cruz, Castile-La Mancha, Spain - LaCruzMarch2015_17m | ecosystem: Environmental > Aquatic > Freshwater > Lake | place: Spain... | reverse complement strand
ATCACCTGTTGCAGCATGACCAGCCCCAGGGCCAGCCAGGCGCTCTGGACCAGGGACTCGAAAAGGGTGCCGGCCGTGTAGAGGAAACCGAGACCGGCCAGGAACCCCAGGGCCAGGGGCGCGCCGACGACGGTGGGATACCAGAGGTTGCGCAGGCGGTTGGCCCAGTCGTCCGGGTGGGCCGCCAGCAGTCGCGCCAGGACCCCGGAGCGGGGATTGAGCAGGGTACCCAGGAAGACCGCGGTCCCCAGCATGGCGCCGATCAGGACCAGGCGGCCCAGGCTGTCGCTGTCCACGGTATCGCGGTTGAGGTAGACGGCATAGGCGATCAGGCTGCTGACGACGATGAAGGGGGTGAACCAGCGCAGGTGGCGACGAATCTTTTGGAGGACATCGCTCTCCCAGCGAAAATGCCGGTCGGCGACCCCCCCGGGGATACAGGTCAGGCGAAAGGCGCGCAGGAAATAGAGCCCGAGTGACACCTTGATCAGCCCGTTGCCGATGGCGCGGGTGAAGCTGGTGGCCTCGATGGAGGCCGAGAGGGCATGGCCCAGCAGCAGGATGGTCAGCGGCACCGGCAGCGCCGCGACCAAGGTCAGCCCGATCGCCTCCAGGGTGTAGCCGAACCGGTCCGTGCGCACGCGCCGCAGGGGCTCGGCGGTCGCCAGGATCGCCCGTTTGATGGCCGCCTGCTTCCAGAGCAGCAGCAGGACCGCCAGCAGGCCGGCCCCGGGCAGCGGTGAGTGCAGTGACTCGTAGCCCAGGACTCGCAGGGCCTCCATCCAGCCCCGCGGTGAGAGCAGCCAGGCCGCGGCCCCGGGCAGGGCCGACAGGCTGCGCAGCGACAGCGAGTCGGTGCTGCGGACCCACAGCAGGTTTTGGGCGAGGAAGGCGTCGTAGTCGGTGGCGCTCTGGATCAACTGCTCGGCGGCGTCGTTGATCTCACCCTGTTTGCGGATGTAGGCGTCGGTCCCGGCCAGGGCCTTGTCGATCAGGGCGCGGCGCTTCTCCAGGAGCTGCGCGAGCTCGTCGCGGACCTCGTCAGTCTGCGCCGCGGGGTTGGCGGCGGCCATTTCGGTGAGGACGGCGTCCAGGTCGCGCAGGGCGCGCTGTTCCTCCCGAAAGCGGATCTGGCGCAGCGTCGCCTCGGCGATCCGGTCGTTGCGCGCGGCGATCTCCTTGCGGAATCTGCGCAGGTCCGGCAGGTCCTGGCGCCGATCGATCAAGACCTGGCCCAGGGCCTGATTGACCCCCGCGACATCGATGCGCTCCCGCGCACCCCGAAAATCGGCCTCGATGCGCTTGTGTTCCCGCTCGGTCTGGGCGAGCAACTCGGCGAATTGATCGAGTTGCCCGGCCAGTTCCCCCAGGGTCCCGGTCAGTTTGGCATTCTCATTGGCGGCGTCCTGCACCAGCGGGTGCTTGTTGACCGCGGCCCGTTGCGCGTCCTCGGTCTCACGCCGCGCCTGTTCCGCCTCGCGCTTGCGGCGCTGGTCCTGCGCCTCCTGGAGTTGCGTCTGGCGCTCCTTGATGCGCCGCAGGTCGAGCCCCTGTTGCTCACGCTGGGCGCGATAGAGTTCGTCGCGCGCACTCTGGCTCGCGAGTTCCTGCTCCAGGGCACGCGACTCCGCCGTCAAGGCCTGGCGGCGCGTGGCCTGGACCCAGGCGGTCGCCTGGGTCGCCTCCGGCGACTGGTTCGGGGGCGCCGGGGCCTTCGCGTCCGTGTCCAGTTGCTCGAGCAACTGGCGGATGTCCGCCACCCGGCCGCGCGCCTCGGTCATGCGGGCGGCGGCGCCGTCGATGGCCTTGTCCAGCTCGCCGATCCGCGCCTCGGCGGCGGCTGACTCGGTGCGGGTCTTGGCCAGTTGCTGCTCGAGGTCCTCGCTCGACAGTCCGACGGGGCCCGGGACGGCCGCCTTGACGTCATCCTGGCCAGCCGCGACCTGCTTGCGGATCTCGGCCGCCTGGTTGGGGGCCTCTTCCAGTGCCCGGGTGAAGGCGCCGGCCTTGGCCGCATATTCAGCGGCCGCGTCCAGCGCGGCCGCGGCCCGCCGATAGTCGTCGATCAGGGCGGTCCGGGCGGCCTCGTCCAGTCTTAGGGACTGCGCCTGCTTGATCCTGGCCTCGATCTCGGTTGGGGTGGGGGTGCCCGGGAGGGTGGTCGCCGCGCTTGCCGCCCGCGGCGGGGACGCCCCCAGGGTCAGCCAGGCGAGCAGGAGCAGCCAGACGCCGCGCTTGGCAAGGTCCATTGTCTGAATCATGTCTGTTCGTTCAGGTTCATTTGCGGCCGATGATTGATCTTAAGAAGCGCGGTTGCGCCAAGGTGCGCCAGCGCCGCGACTCACCCTGCAGGCCGGGCGGCGGCCGCAGCAGCAAGACGGCGCCGTAGAGGGCGGCCCCGGCGCCGACCATGGCGGCCAGGTACAGGACCCGGGACCCGGCGAGCCCCGCGGCCCTCAGGGCCAGGTCAGTCGCGGCCAGCACCAGCGCCATGATCCCATTGAGGCGCAGGATTGGCCACAGGGCGCGCCCCATCCGGCCCCAACCCAGTCCCAGGGTGCCGTTGGCGAGGCCGGCCAGGCGGGCGACGTTGTGGATGAAGGCGGGCAGGGCGCAGACCGCGACCCCGACCAGGCCCCAGTGCAGGCCGATTGCGGTGCCGCAGACCAGGAGGCCCAGTGTTTCCAACTGGATCCGCATCTCGCGCCCCAACTGGTTGTGGGAGGCGGCCACCGCGCGCGCGAGGTTGGCGATCACCCGCAGCGGTCCGGCCAAGGCCAGGACCTGCAAGGGGAGGGCGGCGGCGGCCCAGGGTTCGCCATAGAGGACCACGATCAGCGGCTCCGCCACCCAGAGCAGGCCGACATACAGGGGCATGGCATAGAAGGAGACCAGGGTCAGGGCGCGCAGGAAGACCGCGGCGCACTGCTCGCGGTCGTCCTGGAGCGACGCCAGGGCGCGAAACAGGGTCTGATAGGCGGCCCCGCTCAAGAGGTCGTTGGGCATCTCCGCCAGGCTGTCGCCCTTGTTGTAGAGACCCACCGGGCCGGCGCCCAGTTGGCGGCTGATGAGCGTATTGGCGGTCTGGGCGCGGGCGTATTGGATGATGTCGTTGACCGAGAGCTTGAACCCGTAGACGCCGAGCGTGCGGGCGGCGGCCGGGTCGAAACCGAGCGCCGGGACCCAGCCGGCCCGCCGCGCGCTGAGCAGGGTCCGGACCAGGGCACCGACCAGGCCGCCCAGGGCGAGGCTGGCCGCGCCCAGCCCCAGGAAGGCCAGCAGGGTGCTCGCGAGCCCCGCGCTCAGGCCCCCCGCGAACATCAGGACGGAGACCTCGCGAAAGCGCATGGCCCGATGCAACAGCGCCGTCGGCACCGCCATGAAGGGGCGCAGCAGAAAACCGAGCGAGCTGAGACGCAGCAAGGGCTCCAGGCGGGGGTCGCCGAACCAGGCGGCGAAGGCGGGCGCGATCAGGTTGAGCGCCGCACAGATGGCCGTGCAACTGGCGAGCAGGAGCGCGAACAGGGTGCGCACATCCCGCGGGCCCAGCACCTTGGCCCGCACCAGCGCCTCGCTGGTGCCGTTGGCGGCCAGGAAACCGAGCGCCCCGGTGAGGATTTGCACCGTGACCAGCAGCCCGAAGTCGGCCGGCACCAGGAGCCGCGCCAAGACCACGCCGAAGCCGAGACTCACCAGTTGGACACCCAGGTCGCCGGTCAGGACCCAGAGGGTATTGATCCTCAGGCCCGCGCCCAGGCTCACGGGCCCCCCGGCAAGGTCTCGAATCCTCTCACAAAGACACGGAGGCACGGAGAAGAAACAGTTGACAACAAAGTTCTACATCTAGGCTTGCGTGGACCAAGTGGCTCCACCATGATGTGGACCTCGCGCTCGGCGGGCCGCGACCGTCTTCGCGATCACTCGCGCTGTTCGCGGACCAATTCTTGTTCCGGCAGCGGGGTACCAGCCGCGCCCGCGGCCATGATGTCACTGCCGGTGAGTCTTCGCAATGCTGTACCAACTCAAGGTTCGGGCCCTGAAATCGCCGCTGTTGCAGCGGCTGAGCGCGCGCGCACAGGCGCTGTTCGGCCGCGATCTGGGGGTGAGCGAGGTCCCGGACCGGCTCAAGCAGGACCTGATCAGGCGCCTGGTGCCGGGCAAGACCTTTGCCGACATCGGCTGCATGTGGCGGGTGAACGGGCTCTTTTCATTCGTGGCGGAGGACGCCGGGGCGGCGCGCGTGGCGGCGGTCGACATCTATCCGGCCAGTCGCGAATTCACCGCCGAACTGCTGCGGCTCGACTCGCGGGTGCAGTTCATTCAAGGCGACATCCACGACGACGAAACGCTCCAGGCGATCGGCCGCCGGGATCTGGTCTTCTGCTCCGGCCTGCTTTATCACACCCCCAATCCGGTTGCCACCCTGATGCAGTTGCGCCGGATCTGCGACGGGGTCCTGATCCTCAACACCAGCACCGTGCCCGAGCACCCGGGGATCAAGAACTTCGCGGTCTTCTATCCCTATCTGGACGAGGGACAGCGGCGCCTCTGGAGCCTGGGGGAGGGCGCGCTGGGGGTCTCGACCCCCTATGATCCGGCCCAGGGCTATGCCAACTGGATCTGGGGCTTCTCCCACTCCTGCCTGGAGTCGATGCTGCGCTGTGCCGGCTTCCGGGTGGTGGAGCGCTATGGTCAGGGGTTTCTGTCCTGCGTGGTCTGCGAGACGGCGCTCCCGGGCTTCCTGCCGGCCGCCGGGGACTGGACCCTGGCCCCGGTGCCCAGGACCTTTTCGGGGCAGGGCGCGGTCCCGCCCGCGGCACACCCGGCGGCGGGTTCGCCATAGATCCAGCGCAGCACGGCCTCCTCCACCGCCTTACCCCGCCATGTCTGCAGCCGCGGGTTGTTGATCAGCGACACCATGATCCAGCGGCGGCCCGTCCGGTCATCCACGAACCCCGCAAGCCCGGTGGCGCCCGCCATGGTGCCGGTCTTGAGGTGCCCGTGCCCGCGCAGGGCCTCGCGCTTGAAGCGCCGGTGCAGGGTGCCGTCCACCCCCAGGATCGGCAGGGACGCCATCAGCTCCGACATGCCCTGATTGGCATAGGCGAAGGCGAGCAATTGCCCCAGGCTCCGGGCGCTGATCCGGTCCTCGCGCGACAGGCCGCTGCCGTTCGTGACCACCAGTTCGGGGAAATCCAGCCCCTGTTGCGCCAGCCACTCCTTGGCCGCCGCCTCGCCCTTGGCGGGCGTAGCCGGGCGGCCGAAGCGCTCCATTCCGAGCGTCAGGAACAGGGTGCGGGCGATGAGGTTGTTGCTCCATTTGTTGACGTCGCGCAGGATCACGGGCAGTTCCGCGGACTCGTGGGTGTGGAGCAGGACCGCGTTTTTCGGTCGCACCCCGTCGCGCACCTGGCCCTCCAGGGTCCCGCCCAGGTCCTCCCAGAGGGCGAGGACGGCGCGGCCCGCCTGCTGCAAGGGGTCCAGCAGCAGCCCCTCGACGCGATCGCGCCCACAGTCGGAGGCAAAGGTCCCCTGGAGCGTCATACGCGCCGGCCCCTCCCCCGCGACGGCCACATGCACCCGATGGTTCTTCGCCTGACAGGCGCCCTGGACCACCTTGAGCTCGTTGCGCAGCTCCACATGGGCGACCGGCGGCGACAGATAGGCGCGCAGCGTCTTGGCTGCCGGGTCCAATTGCAGCTCCACCGCGGTCAGTTGTTCATTGAGACTGAAGGCCACCGGCAGGGCGTTGTAGCCGGACTGCCCCTTGCCGTCGAAGGCGGCCCTGGTCGTTTCCGGCGGGGCGAAGGCGCTGTTATCGATGATGAGATCCCCGCCGATGGTGGTCAGACCGCGCGCCTTCAGCTCCCACAGCAAGCGCCACAGGTCCTCCAGGCGCAGGCTGGGGTCGCCCCCGCCCTGGATGATCAGGTCGCCGCCGAGTCGGCCATTGACCAGGGGGCCGCTGAGCCAGACGCGGGTCTGCCAGCGAAAATTGGGGCCGAGCTGTCCCAGGGCGACGATGCTGGTCAGGAGCTTGATGGTCGAGGCCGGCACCCGCGGCACCTCGCCGTTGAGGTCCACCCGCGGCTGCTCCTGGGTCACCTCGCGCACATAGAGGCTCAGATCCGCCTGGTCGATCTGGTGCAGCCGCAGCGCCCGGTCGATGTCCACGGGCAGAGGTCCGCCGTGCCCCGCCGTCGGGAGCAGCCAGAGGGCGAGCCAGAGCCGCGGCAGGAGGCGGCGGCGGGCCGCCGGCCGCGCTCGGTGGGATAGTACAGGCAAAAAGGCGATCTCCAGTCAGAGTGACCGCCCAAGGATACCAGGGACCCGGTACGACGCCGAAGCCGCGAGGTCGTCGCGGGTGCGATCAGAGCTGAGGTGGTGACCGGGATCCCGGGTACGCTGTCGTTGTCGTTGTCGTAATCGTTGTCGTTGTCGTAATCGAATAATCCGACCACGATTACGACAACGACAACGACAACGACGCCCGGTCCGTGAGAACGTCCGGTCGCCGGTCGCCGGTCGCCGCGCGGCCGCCTGAGTCCCACCACGTCCGTCAGGCCCTAAGTGTTAAGGCTTGTAAAGCACCTCAGAAACCGACTGCCTGGTATGGCCGGACACCGCAAGCCTCCCGGTAATCGGTATATCATCGGCTGTTTTGCGACCCATAGGCCGGTGTAGCGCGCCAAATGGTTTGCAGTCGCGCGCCAAATGGTTTGCACCGTCAGGCCGACCCTACCCGCTCCATCCGCTGCACCACGCTGGTCCCATTCCAGGCCATCGTCACGACAGTTTCTGAGCCGGCGCCGCTGCGCACGGCCGGGGTCGTGGTGACCCCCAGCCAGCGGGTACTCGACAGGCCCGTCCATGCCGCCGTGTAGGCGCCGCCGTTGATGATCCGCAGGACGTAGTCTCCCGGCGCGGCGCCGGTCGTGTCGACGGTCAGGGTGCAACTGGCGGTCAGGGCGATCTTCTGCTTGGTCCCCGCCGCCAGCGTGATCGTCTTGGCGGCCCCGCTGTTGCCGTTGTCGATCTCGGCGGCGAAGCCCAGCGCCAGCACCCCGGTCAACGGCTGATTGCCCATCGCCACCGGCCCGCTGAGGGTCCCCCCGCTCAGTGCCAGCGCGCCCACCTGCGCCGCGGTCGTCTGGTGCGGGTTGGACTTCGCTGCCAGATGATTGGCGCTGTTGGTGATGGCGGTCGCGGCCGCGGCCAGGGTGGTGGCCGGGGTAGCGCGCCAGGAGGCGCCGCCGGTGCTGGCGCGGAGCATGGCGGCCAGGCCGCTCAAGAGGGTGGTCAGGGTGCCGGCGTCGCTGTCCGGGGCGCTCGCGTCGCTGAGCGTGCGGCTGCCCAGGTTGTCGTCGGTGACACTGCCCGCCCGGTCCAGCAGCATCCCCGCTTCCTGCGCCGCCTCCACCTGCGCGGCCAGCACGGCGACGCTGGCTGACAGGTCCGCCAGCGGGCCGGACATGGCCGCACTGACGCGCGCCAGCCCCTGCTCCGACACCGCGCTCAGGGCCGCCTGCCAGTCGACTTGCAGCGCCTCCAGCGCTGCCAGGCGCAGGTCCAGTTCCGCGAACACCGGGTTGAAGTACGCCTCCCCCAGCGTCGTCACGCCGTCGCGGATGCGGTAGCGCTCAAACTGGCGTGGCACGGTCAAGCACCTCCGCGTGCGCGATCACCAGGTCCCCGCGCAGTTCGATATCCTGCCCCGGGTAGAGGGTCGTCTGGGCGTCGATCACGATCCGCTCCAGGAGGACCACGCGGTACTGCGCCGCGGGGTCGATACGTTCCAGGTCGATAGCCATGTCTGCGTGCTCCGGTTAGGCCGCGATGTCGATGCGGTTGATGAGCGCGAACGGCTTGGACCCGCTCCCCCGCGTCCCGCTGATCTTGATCTCGTAGCTGCTGCTTGACGTGATGGTGAAGGTGTAGACCTTGCGCGTCGCCCCGTCGATCTCGGTGGTCACGGTCGTGCTGGCGGCGACCTCCGTGCTGCCGCCGGTCACGATCTTCGGCGTGATCGTGTGGTTGGCCGCGTCCCAGTCCGCCAGCATCAGCTTCAGCGTCACGCTGGTGGTCGCCGCCCCCAGGGTGCGGGTGGTCGACCAGGAGACGAAGGAGGTATCCGGCCGGCTGATCCGGATCGCCCCGGTAGTCGCGGCAAAGGCCGGTTGCAGGTCGCTGGTGCCCAGCAGCACCGCGCGCAGGTTCACCAGGTTGGGCGCGGTGGTGTCGGTGCCCAGACGCAGGGTCGCATCCCCCAGCGGATACCAGGCCCCGGAGCCCTGCGGCTGGATCTCGTACTGCAGGGTGCAGCCGTCCGGCACCACATGCGGCGCGTCGATCGCGATATCGGTCAACCCGCCCGACAGCGACAGCGGCTGCAACTGCACCTCCGTGCGCGCCCGGCCGAACTGCGCGCAGTAGACCGTGAACATCAGGTCCTTGGTCAGGTCGCCTTGGAAATAATCCCCGTCGGAGCCGTAGAACAGCGTCCCCTGGGTGTAGGCGTTGCCGCTCACCGTCGCCACCCGATGATCGCCGCTGGTGATCAGGGCCAGAGCATAGCGCTTACCCGCCTCCAGCAGCACATGCGGCAGGTCGATGACGGTCTCCAGCGGATATTGCCGCAGCGCACTGGCCGCCAGCGTCGTGCTCGCCACCACCTTCTGCAGGTTCGGCTTCCCGGCCAGCGTCTCGCACACCACCACCTGCACCGTGCCGGTCGCCGCCACCTGCGTAAAGTACAGCCCCAGGCGCGTCAGCCAGCCCGCGTTGGCGTTCAGGAAGGTCTGCGCCAGGATCGCCCCGCTGTAGTTGTTGGTCGTCAGCGCGTCGACATAGACCGTCTCCGGGCGCCCGCACCAGTACCCGTACCAGGGCCGGGTCCAGTAGGCCGACGGGTAGTTCCAGCCGTACCAGCGGCTGTAATAGTTCCAGTTCCAGCCATAGTTCCAGTACCAGTTGGCGACCGTCACCGCCCGCAGCGTGTGGGTCTGCGACTGGTACTGACTCACGCTCAGATCCCCGGCATAGCCCTGGGTCCGGATGCGCGCCGCATGGACATAGGCCGGCAGCACCAGCCCCTCGCTGTTGGTCGTGACCCCCACGTCGATCGGGTTGAACAGCGCCAGGTTCGGCGAGGCCGTGGTCGCGAAGGGGAACAGCAGCCCGTTCTGCACCCGCGCCGAGTACCCCGCGTGCGCCGCGTTCTGCTTGTCGGCAGTGGTGAAGGCGTCCGCGTCATAGGCCGCGTAGGTCGCCGGCAGCAGGATGCGATCCTTCAGGCTCGCCAGGTCCCCGGCCAGTTCCAGGAACACCGCCCGGTCCACCTTCGCGTCGCTGCGCCGCGCCAGCGCCGCCAGATCGGTCGCGATCGAGGAAATCCGCGGCTCCGCCGCCGCCTTCCACGCCTCGATCGTCACCAGCCGCTGCCCCTGGGCATAGCCGTTGGGCAGCACCGCGTCGGCCATCACAATCCGGTCGATCCCGCTCGCCGTCAGGTAGACCAAGGCCACCGCCAGCGCCCCGCTCTGCAAGGCCGGCGGCTGCGGGTCCGCGCTCTCCGCCCCCGCCAGCGCGCTGATCTCGCAATGGCGCACCCGCTCCATCGCCACCGCCTGCGGCTCGGTCGCCCCGCTCACCAGGTCCACCAGGAAATCGCGCGGTTCCACCGCCGTGTCGGTCTCCTGCCCCCAGGCCACCACTGCCACCACCTTCGCCGCCACCAGCGGCACGTAGGAGAACAGATTCAGCGCCGTCGCCTGCTCCGCCACGAACACCGCGCCGCCGTTGTAGTAGCGCCCGGCGGCCACCGCCACCTCCGTGCTACTGGCCGCCGTCACCGCCAGGCCCGTGTAGTGCTTCTGGGTACTGACCGCATCCCCCACCACATGGTCGATGGAGTCGCGCACATACCCCTGCAAGGCGTTCGGGTCCGCCGCCTGAAACTCCTGCCGATCCCGAAAGATCACCTGTTTTTCCATGATGCCGAGCCCTCAAACTGAACGTGAAATAATTTGGCCGGCCAGGTAGCGCCCCGCCGGCACGCCCCCGCCGCTCGTCACCGCCTGGCGGTCGTGGGTATCGAGCCACACCCGATCGCGCACCGCCGCCGCCAGGCCCAGGGCCGCCGCCCCGCGCACCAGCCGCGAGGGCGCCGCCGGCGCCCAATAGCCCGCCGCAAAGCGCCCCAAGAGCCGCGGCGCCCGCCGCCCCGGCAGGCTCACGCGCAGCTCCGCCGTGAAGGCCGGCATCGCCAGCGTCGCCGCCCCCAGGTGCGTACTGCGCCCGCGCCGCGGCACCGGCACCGCCGGGTCGAACAGCGCCAGGCGCCGGTACAGCCGCACGCGCGACCCGTTGTCCGTCAGATAACCGGACACCCAGCGCCCCAGCATCGCCCCGTGCGCCGTCCCCGGCTGCGCCACCGCCGTGTAGCGGATATCGATCGGGGACAGGCCGGACGGCGCCGCGTGCGCATGTAACCGCTCATCGAGGTCCAGATACGGGGTCGTTAAGGACAGGTTAAACAGCCGCCCGCCGCCGTCCTGCGACACCAGAAAGGCGCGCGGCAGCAGCCGCGCCGGATCCGGATAGACCCCCAAGCCCGCCGCCCCCGGCCGGCGCACCGCCACCTCCAGGTGCGCGTCCGCCGCGGTGCGCTCAAGCTCCCGCACCAGCGTCGTCACCGGGCGCTCAGACCCATCGGTCTGCGTGACAAAGGCGCGCCAGCCCAGGCGCAGCACCGCATCGGTCACGGTCGGATAATTGGGGCCGCCCACATAGGCCGCCCCCAGATACCACCCCTGCGCCAACTGCACCCCGCGCGTGCGGTAGCGGAACAGCCGCAGTTGCGGATAGCGCGCCAGAAAGGCATCGCGCTCCGCCCTGGTCAGGGTCGGCGCCAGATAGGTCTTGCAGGGCGGCGTCAGCGCCCGCACGATGCTCAGCCCCGCCCGCGCCCCCGCCAGGCGCAGCCCCGCCAGGGTCCCCTTCACCCGGTGATAGTCGATCGCCGTCGCCACCAGGTACCGACGCTGCGCCTCCCCCGTCACCAGGTCCCAGCCCTCCAGGCCCGCCACATGGAACTGCTCCGCCAGGTACGGCAGGGCCGACGCCTCCACCTGTCCGAGCGCATACACCAGCAGGCGCGACAGGTCCAGGCGGCCCAGGCGCGCGGTCAGCGGCTCCAGGGCCAGGCCGCGGGGGTCGCGTAGGGAGGGTTGGAGGAGGAGGGGCTCAATCATCCCCATACCCCCCCCACACCACCGTCACACCCGTACAATCCGCCCACTCGTTCGCCGCCAGCACCCGCGCCGCGGGGCTCCCGACCGTCACCGAGTAGACCCCGCTCACCCGCTGCGCCCGCTCCGCCCACTGCGACGGCACCAGATCGCGCCCCAGGGTCGCCCGCAGCCGCCCGGCGAAGGCCGTCAGGCTCGCCTGCACCGCCGCCGTCACCGCCGCCTGGTCCGCCCCCTGGGTGCCAAGAAGGGTCACTGCCACCGCATAGGGCACCCGCGTCGGCGCCGCCACCGTCACCCAATCCGTCAACGGGCGCACCGCCTCCGCGTTCAGCACCGCCGCGGCGGCCGTCAGCAGCGCCGCGTCCGGCAGCCCGGAGCTGAGCAGCGGATAGACGTTCACCCGCCCCGGTGCCGGCGAGGTCACCCCCACGTCCGCCACATCCTGCCGCAGGCTCAGCACCTGGTAGCGGTACGCCTGCCGCGGCCCGGCCACCGCGAAATGCTCCGGCGCCAGCAGGATGCGCGAGCGCAGCCGCTCATCATCCTCCGCCGCCAGGCCCCCGGCGCTCACCGCCAGGCTGGTCACCGTCAGGCCCAGGCCCGGCAGGTCGATCAGCGTCGTCACCGCCCCTGCGTCTACCCCATTGCCCGAGCCGCCGGTGGTGGTCGCCGTCGCCAGGACCTCCACCGCCGCGGCGCCGACCGCAATCACCGCCGCCGTGTCGGTCGCAAACTCCGCCCCCCCGCCGCTCGCGCGCGTCCCGGCCGGGATCGTTACCGCCGCCGCCGCCGGCTCGGCCAGGCTGAAGCGCAGCAGCGTGCGCGCCGCCTGCCCCGGCAACCGCACCGTCCCCACCAGCTTGCCCAGCTCATCGAGCATCGGATAGCGGGAGAACGCCACCAGATTCAGCTTCGCCGCCTCCTGGATGCCGATGCGCACCAGCGACTCGCGGTAGCCGATCAGATCGATCAACAGCCGCTCCACCTGGGCCGGGTAAAGCGTCTTGCCGGTCATCGCCTCCCAGCCCGCGATCAGCTCCGCCGTCAGCGCCGCCGGGTCGCGGGTAATGAAATCGGGTTCCGTCACAAGGTCACCTCCGTGGTCAGTGCGTCAGCGCCGCCGCCGCGCCGCGTCCACACGATCGCCAGCGTCACCTGCCCCAACCCGAAGGTCGGCGTAATGCTGGTCAGTTCCAGGCGCGGCTCCCACGCCAGGATCGCATCCGCCGCCGCCGCGATCAGCGGCGCCGTCGCCTCGATCTCGGGTTGGTCGATGAACTGGAGCAGGTCCGCCCCGAAGGTCGGCCGGTGCGGGTCCGACCCCGGCGGCGTGGTCAGGATGATCGTGATCGCCTGCGCGATGTCCGCCAGATCGGTCACCACCGCCCCGATCTCGCCCAGGGCCGGCTGCCAGTCGCGCGCGCGGATGCTCGCCAGTGCCGTGGTCATCAGGTGGTCCCCACCCGCGCCAGATACCCGAAGGAGCGCCCGCCCGACAGGTAATAGATCGTCGCCAGACTATCGCCGTTGCTGCGGCAGGGCGGGCTGGTGGCGCTGCTCATCAGCCAGCGCGACAGATTGGCCCAGGTCGCCACATAGGTACTCGGGTTCGTGATCAGCACCTGATAGACCCCATAGGGCGGCGCGTTGGTCGTAAAGTCGATGGTCAGCGTCGCCGCCGGCCACAGCGTCAGCAGTTGCAGCGGCCCGCGCCACAGCGCGATCGTCCCCGCCACGCCGTTGTCATAGATATCGGCATCCGCCCAGCTCACCACCGCCTTGGACAACGGCTTGACCGCCAGACTCAGCCCCCCGCTCAGGGTCCCGCCCGTCAGCGCCAGCGCGCCCACGTCAGCCGCGCTCGGCAACGGATGCCGATGCCCCCCGCGCGCCACCGTGGTATCGCTCCCCGGCGTCTGCACCGCCGCCAGTGCCAGCGCGCTCGCCGCCCACCCCGTCAGGCCATGCACCGCCGCGGCGCCCAGGTTGGCATCGACATGCGCCTTAGCCCCGGCCAGCGAAATTGCCGGCGCCGCCAGCGGGTCCTCCCCGCCCAGCATCGCCTGCGTCTGCGCCGCTGCCTGCTCCCCGGTCATCGCCGGGGGCGCAGTCCAATCCGCCTTGCCGGTAATCCCGGCCATGGCGCTCTTGGTCGCACTGATAAAGTCCTTGAGTGATGCCATCAGATCTGGATATCCCCGGCAATGATGGTGGTCCCGGTCAGCGTGATCGCCGCGGCCGCCAGTTGCACCGCCGGTGCCACCAACGCCACCCCCGCCGCCCCGATCGCCAGCGTAGCCCCGCCCGCCGTAGCGCTCAGCGAGGTCGCCGACACCGTGGCCGTGGTCGCCGACACCGCCAGCGTGGTCGCCGTCGCGTTCAACGTCGTCACCTGCGCCGTCAGGTCAGTCGCCTCGATCCGCGCCGACTGGCACTTGATCGTCAGCGCCCCCTGGCAAGCCGACAGGTCCACCAGCAGCCCATGCTCCCCCTTGTGGTAGCGGATGATCGACCCGTCCTCGAACCAGGTCCCGAACTGCTCCGCATCGGCCCCGTCCGGGATCGGGTCCGGGTCCGAATAGACCGCCCCCAGGCACACCCCCTCCTCGCAGTGCCGATCCGTCAGCAACGCCACCTGCGAGCCCACCGCCGGCAGCCCATAGTGCCGGTCCTTCATCGCCGTGCGCCCCGGCACCGCCAGCCAATGCGTCACCAGGTCACCCTGGTCCGGCAGCCGCACCCGCACCCGATGGGTCGGCGCGTCCACCTCCGCCACGATCCCGAAGCGGAACTGCCCGGTCTTGGGATGCTCGCTCATCACGCGCGCCCCGCCAGGGTGCTCACCGCGGCCGCCGCCGCCGCGGCCACCCGATAGAGCGCCGCCTCCGTCACATAGCCCCCGCTGCGCGACAGCCGATGCGTGGAGCGCTCCACATGCCACTTACCATCCAGCGCGTGAAGGCCGGTTAACTGCACGTTAACCCCCGCCAACAGCACCACGGTGCCCGGTAGCGTCAGGGTCCCGTCCAGTTGATGCTTGTCCTTCGCGTGCAGCTTCGCCGCCGCCTGGGCGCGCGCCGCCCCCTCGCTCGGCACCCGTTGCAGATGCCGCTGGGTATCCCCGGTCAGGGCCTCGCGCTCCGCACTCCCGCGCACCGTCTTCTTCGTCTTCGGGTCCTGATGCGCCACCTCCCCCTTCTTCGCCGTCTCCTTGGCCTGCTGCGTGATCGTGAAGGAGGTCAGCGCCGTGCGCGCCAGCGTCAGCGCCGGGGCCCGCGCCTCCAGCCCCGTGATCGCCCAGAAATCCAGGTAGGCCCCGCGCACCCCGAAGGCATAGCCGTAGTCCTCCGCCAGCCGGCGCAGGAAGGGCAGGTCCGCCTCATGATTCTGGGTCGCCCGATCGATCGTGAGCGCCGCGTCGATATCGTGGCGCGCCGTCAACTGGTTGCGCTTGGCCACCGCCTCCACGATCCCGCGCAGGGTCGTCTCGTTGTAGCCCACATTCTGCTTGGTGCGCAGCGCCGGACTGATCAACGTCGCCAGCGCCTTGATGCGCACCGTGTCACCCGCCCCGCCGCCGCCGGCAAACGCGATCTCGTCCAGCTCAAAGTCCCCGCACACCAGCCGGCGCCCGTCGCGGTAGCCGATCGTCACCTTAAGCTTCGCCGCCAGGTCCGGCCGCCACGCCTTCTTCCAGCGGTGATCGCGGTCCTGCAAGGCCAGTTCCACGGTATCCGACTCCCCATGCTCCACGTCGGTGTAGGTCAGCTCCGTGACCATGCTGGAGATATCCTCCCCGATCGCCGTGCCGTTGTAGGTCACGGAGTAGGTCGGGGTCTCGACGGGGGAGGTCCACATAGTGCGGGGGCCGGGTGAGGATACAGACCCCAGGATACCGACCGCGCCGCGGCGCTTGGACCGCTCGGCAATGCCGGGTGCAGCCGCGGTCGTTGTCGTTGTCGTTGTCGAACAATCCGACCACGATTACGACAACGACAACGACAACGAACCCACCGCGCTACGTCAACGCTTCCACGGCGGCAACGCCGCCGGATCGCTCGCCGCCACGGCCTCCAACACCGGAATCGCCAGCAGCAGCCCCGCCTCGAGGATCGGGCTGATCGGCACCTGCGGATTGGCCGCGATGAGCGGCTCATAGCGGTGCGGGTCGGCGTAGAAGTGCCACGCCAGCAGGTCCCAGCGGTCGCCCTCGCGCGTCACGTACTCCAGATGGGTCGTGCTCATCGCAGCACCTGGTCAACCTTCTGGCGCACCACGATGCTCCAGGCGTTGTTCACCGCCGGGCCCAGCGGCCCCAGCTTGTCCAGAAGCTGCCCGGCGCCGGTGTCGCCCAGCACAAAGTTCTTCGCCGCCACCTTCGCAAAGCCCGCCGGGTCACTCACGATCGCCAGCGCCGTTCCCACCACCTGCTCCGGCGGCATCCCCAAGGCCTTGCCAATCTGCCCCAGGAGCCCGCCCGCCGCGGCCTGCGGCGGCACCACACACTCTTGCAGCTCCACCTTCAGCGTCATCGCATACGGCACCCCCAGCGGATCGGTCTGGGTCAGGGTGCGCTCGATCGCCGTGATCACGTAGTCGCCTTCGAAGATCCCGCGCACGAAGAACAGCTTCAGCGCCTCATGGCGCTGCGCCGCCGCGGTCAGCTTCTGGTACTCCGCCTGCGGATCGCAAAAGCGCGCGTGCAGGCTCGCCGTCAGGGAGCGCTTCTGCAGCCCCTCCCCGGTCCACTGCGTGTGGGGCTTGCCGTCGATGATCGCGTGCTCGGCATAGCTAAAGTCGGCCTGCCCCGTGAAGCCATTTAGCCACCCGATCAGGTCGAGGCGCACCGACCCCAGTTGGATATAGGCGCTCATGCGTAGGAGCGCCGCGCCTGGGACTGCGCCGCCGCCGCCGCGACCCGCTCGAACTCGCGCACCGACAGCGCCAGGGCCTCCCCGACCGCCGCCTTGACCGCGCCGGGGGAGCCGCCGCCGACGTTGATGGTGGGGCTGAAGTGGCTCACGTTGCCGCC
>Ga0247840_10006767_pt1 | contig 16296 bp, 15 predicted proteins | sample LaCruzMarch2015__FD_192404 | JGI IMG/M metagenome (GOLD analysis project Ga0247840, IMG submission 192404) | Freshwater microbial communities from meromictic Lake La Cruz, Castile-La Mancha, Spain - LaCruzMarch2015_17m | ecosystem: Environmental > Aquatic > Freshwater > Lake | place: Spain... | reverse complement strand
AAGTCTTTTAGACAAAAAATTATTGCTACCAGCTATTACTGATAGCTTTAAAAAACTCAACCCAATTACCCAAGCTAAAAATCCAGTCATGTTTGTGGTGTATATTGGCAGTATTTTAACTACCTTACTTGGAATTTACTCCGCAACTGGACATGATGCGGGTGGCTCAACTAGCTTTATTATAAGTATCACCATTTGGTTATGGTTCACCTTACTCTTTGCTAATTTTGCCGAGGGTTTAGCGGAGGGACGCTCTAAAGCCCAAGCCGAAAGCTTAAAAAGTGCTAAAAAAGATGTTCAAGCCAAACAATTAAGCAATGCTAAAGCTCGCGATAAAGTTAACTTAGTTTCCAGTAGCACCTTACGCAAAGGCGATATCGTTTTAGTTGAAGCTGGTGATAACATCCCGTGTGATGGTGAAATTATTGAAGGCTGTGCATCAGTCGATGAAAGTGCAATTACTGGCGAATCTGCGCCCGTGATTCGTGAATCTGGTGGTGACTTTTGTTCGGTTACAGGTGGAACCAAGGTGCTCTCGGATTGGATCATTGTACAAATTTCAGTTAATCCCGGCGAATCATTTTTGGATCGCATGATTGGAATGGTTGAGGGAGCAAAACGCCAAAAAACTCCAAATGAAATAGCACTCTCAATTTTACTCACCGCATTGACCATAATTTTCTTATTAGTTGCGGTAACACTTCTACCAATGTCTATTTATAGCGTCAATGCCAATCATAGTGGCTCGCCAATTAGTATTACGGTACTCGTAGCATTAGTAGTATGTTTAATTCCAACTACCATCGGCGGTCTATTATCGGCAATTGGCGTGGCTGGAATGGGACGCATGATGGGTGCGAATGTTATTGCAACCTCGGGGCGTGCTATTGAAGCGGCTGGGGATGTGGATGTATTATTACTCGATAAAACAGGTACGATAACCTATGGTAATCGCCAAGCCAGCAAATTTTATGCCGTGGCTGGAGTTGAAGAAATTGAATTAGCCGAGGCGGCTCTACTCTCATCTTTATCCGATGAAACTCCTGAAGGTAAAAGCATCGTAGTGTTGGCGCGTCAAGCATATGTGATTGACGAACAAGATATTGATCCAGCTCAAATTGAATTTATCCCATTTACCGCTCAAACGCGGATGTCGGGAATTAACTACCGCGAGCAGCAAATCCGCAAAGGTGCGGCGGATGCGCTCAAGAAATTAATGGCTCAACTTGAGGGTGGAAATTACCCCACAGATACTCAACAAATTGTTGATATGGTTGCATCGCGTGGTTCTACTCCATTGGTGGTTGCTAAAAATAATCGCGTCTTAGGTATCATTGAACTTAAAGATGTCGTCAAAGAAGGCATCAAAGAAAAATTTGAAGAACTACGTTCGATGGGAATTAAGACCGTCATGATTACGGGTGATAACCGTTTAACCGCAGCTGCAATTGCTGCCGAAGCTGGCGTGGATGATTTTCTTGCCGAGGCAACCCCTGAAAATAAACTCGCGATTATTCGCGAATATCAAGCCAAGGGTAACTTAGTTGCGATGACTGGCGATGGCACCAATGATGCACCAGCTCTTGCTCAAGCCGACGTTGCAGTAGCCATGAATAGCGGCACGCAAGCCGCCAAAGAAGCCGCGAATATGGTTGATTTGGACTCATCACCAACCAAGCTAATTGAAATTGTTAAAATTGGTAAACAAATGCTGATGACGCGTGGCTCATTGACAACATTTAGTATCTCGAATGATATTGCTAAATATTTTGCAATTATTCCAGCTACTTTTGCCAGCACCTACCCAGTTTTGAATCGCTTAAATGTTATGCATTTAGCCACACCGACTTCGGCAATTATGTCTGCGGTAATTTTCAATGCTTTAATTATCATTGGGCTAATTCCACTCGCACTCAAAGGAGTTAAATTTGCGCCCATGTCGGCTAGTAAAATGCTCCGCCGCAACTTCTTAATTTATGGAGTTGGTGGTGTGCTAATTCCATTTGTTGGAATCAAAGCAATTGATATAATTTTGCAAATATTGCATTTAGTTTAGGATTAATAGAATGAAATATCTACGTCAAGCACTAGTTTCACTAGTGATTCTTACCCTGTTAACAGGGGTGATTTACCCATTATTTATCTATGGAATTGGAAAAATATTCTTTAGTAACCAAGCTAACGGTAGTTTAATCGAAAAAAATGGACAAATAATTGGCTCGAGTCTAATTGGACAACAATTTAGCCAAGCTAAATATTTTTGGTCACGCCCATCAGCAACCAGCGGCAACAGTTATAACGGCTTAGCCTCAGGTGGTTCAAATTTAGGTCCACTTAATCCACAATTAGTTAGCAATGTGCAAGCTCGAACTACGGCATTAGAGAGTAATAATCCAGATCACAAGCCAATTCCCGTTGATTTAGTTACCGCATCAGGCAGTGGTCTAGATCCTGAAATTAGCCTTGCTGGAGCAGAATTTCAAATTCCACGCATTGCTCAGGCACGCAATGTAAAACCCGAACAAATTCAACAATTAATCAATCAAGCAGCAGAATATCCATTGTTTGGCTTGATTGGTGAAGCGCGGGTAAATGTATTAAAACTTAATTTAGCGCTCGATCAATTGAGCCTTAATTTAACGGAGCAAAAATAATGGAATGGTTATATATTACCAGTGGCATTATTGCCCTAGCGGTATTTGTGTATTTATTTATCGCACTATTTACGCCAGAAAAATTTTAATTAGTCAAAGCCCAATTTAAGTTCTAGCTATAACTGAATAAAATTAAGTCCTTAATCTTTAAAGTATACCCGACTTAATCTTAAAACTTAAATTGACTTAAACTAACCTAATTTATGCAATTTTAATTTAATCGAGAATAAAATGAATTTAGCTTATTATAATTTAGCTGTTTACTTAATCATCTTAACCCTCTTGGCGCTGCCATTAGGAAAATATATTGCGCTGGTCTTTCAAAATAAGATTACTTATTTAGGTTGGATCGAGCGTCCAATTTACAAACTATTAGCCACCAAACCAGATGAACAACAAAATTGGCGCCAATACACACTCAGCGTAATGCTGTTTAATCTAATTGGTATCGTGGTGCTCTTTATCTGGCAAATTGCGCAAAAAGGTTTACCGCTTAATCCACAGCATTTAGATAATTTAAGCTGGGATTTAGCCTTAAACACCGCGATTAGTTTTGTTGGCAATACCAATTGGCAAGCTTATGCAGGCGAAACCACCATGAGTTATTTCACCCAAATGGCTGGCTTAGCAGTACAAAATTTTGTCTCAGCCGCGACAGGAATTGCGGTAGTCGTGGCTTTAATCCGTGGTTTTGGCAGCGCAACTAAAGGCGTTATCGGAAATTTCTGGAGCGATTTAACCAAAGCCACATTGTATATTCTATTGCCATTATCGCTAATTTTTGCCGTCGTTCTTTTAAGCCAAGGCGTACCACAAAATTTCAATAATTATGTTAGCGCTCAAGTTCTAGAACCACAAACCGTCAGCCAAACTATCGCAGGAAAAACGACCACTCAGGTAATTGACCAACAAATTATCCCGATGGGACCAGTTGCATCACAAGAAGCTATCAAAATGCTTGGCACTAACGGTGGTGGCTTTTTCAATGCAAATTCGGCACACCCTTATGAAAACCCCAATGCACTGAGCAATTTTATTGAAATGTTAGCTATTTTGCTCATTCCTGCTGCGCTGTGTTTTGCTTTTGGAAATTTAGTTAATGACAAAAAGCAAGGTTATACACTCTTTATTGCCATGACTGTGATGTTTGTCATTTTAACTCTAATTCTAATGAGCGCTGAAATGCGGGGAAATCCACTCTTTAATGCACTGCATATTGATCAACTACATAGCACACTACAAAGCGGCGGTAATATGGAGGGTAAAGAAACCCGTTTTGGCATCTTTGGCTCAGGACTATTTGCGGCGGTGACTACAGCAGCATCCTGTGGCGCAATAAATGCAGCCCATGACTCATTGTTACCGATGGGCGGATTTGTACCATTATTCCTAATGCAACTCTCTGAAGTGGTTTATGGAGGCGTTGGAAGTGGTCTATATGGCATGCTAGTCTTTGCAATTTTGGCAGTGTTTATTTGTGGACTAATGATTGGGCGCACCCCAGAATATTTAGGCAAAAAAATCGAAAGTTTTGAAATGAAAATGACGGCGCTAATCATCCTGATTATCCCGATGATAGTGTTACTCGGAACTGCGGTTTCATTAATTGCAACTCAGGGCTTGGCTGGAATGAGTAATCCATCCGCGCACGGCCTATCAGAAGTATTATATGCCTTTACCTCGGCAGCAAATAATAACGGGAGTGCTTTTGCAGGACTAAATGCCAATACGCATTATTATAATCTAATGTTGGGTGCGGCAATTTTCCTTGGCCGTTTTGGGGTAATTGTGCCTGTTTTAGCTATTGCCGGTAGTATTGCAATGAAGAAAAAACTGCCAGTTACCGCTGGTACGATGCCAACTACAGGCACACTCTTTATTGCAATTTTAATTGGGACTATCATTATCGTGGGTGCATTAACCTATGTACCATCGTTAGCATTAGGTCCAATTGTCGAACATTTACAGTTGTTTAAATAGCCCAAGTAGTGGAATAAAACAACAAAATTATTCGTACAAATAAATCGATAAAGAGTACCCCAACCGCTACTAAAATTTACACCACCATGAGTTCACTGTAACCATGGTGGTTAAAATTAATTTAAACAAAATACAGATACTAATACCAATTTAGCAAGTGTATAGTAAGTAACTGCATAAAAAATCTCTAACCTCTTTAGTTGCTACGTTTAGACAGACAACATAACTAGACCGCAAGCTAAATGAATTTAGTCCGCAGATTTTTAGATTACAATATTTTTTGATAATGCAAAACAGTAGGAAATGGGTCATAAAATTTATGCAGCAAATCTTTCCACCGTTGATATTCTAAAGATTTCCTAAATCCTAGCGTATGATCCTCCAGAGTCTCCCACAAAACTAACAAGACGTACTTATTTGAATTTTCGATACAACATTGTAATTCATGCCGAATATAGCCAGACATTGATGCAATTATTGGGGCTGCCAACTCAAACGCCTGCTCAAACTCCTGATTTTTACCTTCTATCACATCTAACATTGCTACTTCTAGCACTGAAGAATCCGTAATTACAATCTGCATAATAGCCCTTTCTAGCTTAACAAGGTTCTATCGATAAAAATTCGGCTAATCTATAACTTTAATATATTCACTTACATATGAGTATTTGTAACCATTGATGGTACCCTCATAGGTCAGTGTTAGGGAGTGGGTATTTTCTTGGCATTCTCTAACATTTAATGAAAATGGATGCCCAGCAGTAAATACACGCGCTTCGCCATAGCCTGTATTTCCAATTGCGATGGGGATGTCATTGTCACTTACATAAACAACATGACCACTAAGGACAACACTACCAGATACTGTTTGACCTAGAATACCAGTGGCATTATTTACCATAAGATAGATAGGCTTATTTAATCCATTGCTGCAACTATAGGTGATATCACTTAGGTCTGTGACTGACAAGCTACCGTATCCTCCAGGAAATGGAACAGCTGCTACCACAGCTAATTCAGAAGACTCTGACCAGAGATAATTAATATTATACGTGTTCGAGCCTGCGGTAATGAGTGTATTACCAAGGTTAATTGGAGTAATTTGACCCAATGAATTTACACTGGCGACGCTTTCATCCGTTGAACTCCACACGGTTTGTTGAGTAATATTCGCATAGCAATTATTCGGCGAGTCAGGCATCATAGCCATGGCACTATACTGAGTATAACCATCTTGATTAACACTGGCGATCGCTGGATTTACATACGCATAGCAACGATTCTGCTTACTGCAAGATTGTAAATCAGAAGTAGAACAGGTATGCTCTAAGATAAATAGATGAAAATATTTTGGGTAAGTGACAATGATCTCAGTGCTTAGATCTTTAACTGTCAGACTAATTGAATAGCTACCAACAGCGCCAGTTGAATCATCAATATTTAAATAGGCGGTACTTGTTAGATGTGGACTCACCGAAATTGCGCTCGGTGAAATTGAAATTAATGGAAGATCCGAGCTTTCTTGCAAAGCATTACTAGTCTTGGCAGCTTGACTTTGGCGAGCAAGAGTTGCTGAAAGCATGAGTGACTCGCCACTAGCAAGACTCCCTCCAACAATCGTAATTGGCACTTGAAGCGTTTGATTATGAGGAACATCAAGATTTGTGCTCGGGATTGTAATAGTTGTGCCACTTGGCAAGGTTATGGTCGTAGGCTGATACGGTGAGCTTGACGAGGTAGTATTTGAGCCACTATTACAGGCCAATAACGCTAACCCACAAATTATCATCAGTCCTAAATGTTTAAGTAGTTGCATAAATCTTCCATGTTCACAAATTAACATATTTCAAAGTGTTATATTGATACAAGTATAATTAATAAGATAAGCTAAAACATTTAGCACCTATTAACTACATAGATTTTAGCATACACTCACACAAATCTAACTATCCGTTATGGATATTTTACAAATCAATTTAATTTAAGCTTAGCGTCAGTTTTGGCAAATTCCGCCACGATAATCCGCGTTGCATCAACAATTACTTGGTCATTAGCTTTCGCATCGGGTTTATTTTGAGTGAAATAAATTGCCAACACAATCGGTTGAGCTCCAGTTGGCCAAATTACGCCAACATCATTACTCGTGCCATATTTCCCAGTTCCAGTTTTATCACCGACTAACCAAGTTTTTGGCACACCTGCGCTAATTCGCGATTTACCTGTAGTATTATTCTTTAACCACCCTTGCAATTGCTCACGTTGTGTCGGAGCTAAAGAATTCCCAAGTACTAACGTTTGTAAACTATTTTGCATAGCTAACGGTGTTGTAGTATCACGCAAATCGCTAGGAATTGCCGAGTTCAATTCAGGTTCTTTACGATCCAAACTATATGAAGTATCACCAATACTCCGTGCATATGCCGTCACAGATTTTGGACCACCTAACTTCCGTAACAACAAATTCATCGCTAAATTATCGCTATAATTTAAAGTGGCTTGACACATCGCCCCAACCGTCATACCTGTTGCCACATGTTTGCTCGCAATCGGTGCATAACCGCTCGCAGCCACATCTTGTTGCGTATAACGTAGATTAGTCGCAAGTAGCTTAGCATCAGTACTACTATTATGTAAAATTGCTGCAACCGCCATAACTTTACTCGTACTACACAGAGGAAAGCGCTCTTCACTTCGATATTCAATCCGTTGATTATTAACAGTATTGAGCGCAGCAACACCAAGCCGTCCACCAGCAGACGATTCTAATTGTGCTAATTGCTCTTGCACCAAATGTTGCTGGATTGGTTTGGTTAGCTCCACAGCTGATAAATTAATCGCACTAACAGACGTCGTCATAATTACAGTCAAGAGCAATGAGTATTTAAACAAACTAGAAATCACTAAACTAACCTCTTATAATAATTGAATTATTACAACACGCCTTTAGTCGATGGCAAATTATCACTGGTAATCGCAATCGCTTGCTGCAAAGCTTTAGCAAAGGCTTTAAATAAACCCTCAACCTGATGATGCGCATTCTCTCCAGTTACTTTCAAATGAATTGCGGCTTCCATTGAGTCTGCTAACGAATAGAAGAAATGCTCAACCATTTCAACAGGGAAATCAGCAATCATTGGTGTGGCAAACTTAGCCTCATACACCAACACCCCACGACCGCTTAAATCAATATTTGCACTCGCAAGACTCTCGTCCATCGGTACACTAAAACCATAGCGATTAATGCCACGTTTATTACCTAGTGCTTGTTTTAAAGCCTGCCCAAGCGTAATAGCAACATCTTCCACTGTATGATGATAATCAATGTGCGTATCGCCATCGGCAATTATTTTCAGGCTAAAACCGCCATGTTTACCTAACTGTTCCAGCATATGATCAAAAAAACCAATTCCTGTTTGAATTACAACGGGTGCAGTTTGATCCAAATTCACTTCCACAATAATTTTAGTTTCGTTGGTATTACGTACCACAATTGCGCTACGCTCAATTTTACTCACCACACCACCGACACCAAATGCAGCTAATAGCAAGTTATTTTCAGCATGGCTGGCAATGGTAACGCGCAATGTATTGGCAATATCTTTATGCCGATTACGCACGATAATTCCTTTAGCCAACAACTCTCGATAGGTTTTCGCCGCATCCGCCACTTGAATCAACAAGAAATTAGCATCGCTTGGATAAACCTTAATTCCAGCAACCGCTTGCAAAGCTTGAAAAACACGTTCGCGCTCAACTTTAAGCGTTTCAATTCGTTGTTGCGCCAAATAAAGACCTTGTGGAGCCAAAGTTTGCAATGCCACCCGAATACACGGCTCAGCCAATGGATAGGGTGCCATAACCTTACGAATCAACTCAATAATCTCTGCTTGCGCTAACACACTACCTAAGCGCACCCCAGCAAAAGCAAAGGCTTTGGACATAGTTTTCATTACCACCAAATTCGTATATTTAGCCATTAAGGCAATTGCCGATGGTATAGCACTAAATTCTAAATAAGCCTCATCAATTGCAATTACAGTTTCAGGTAATGCCTGCAACACATACTCAATTTGCGCCAAACTTAGTGAATTACCCGTTGGATTATTCGGAGTACACAAAAAGACTATTTTAGTTTGCGCATCACACAGTCCAATCAAACCATCCAAATCTAAGGCGAAATCTGGCGCATCCCCAATCGATAGCTCACGCGTTTCAATACCATGAATATCTGCCGCAACTTTATAATAAGAAAAAGTTGGCTTAGTCGTCACGATATTATCTTGATAGGCGGTGCAAAACACCCGAATCAATAACTCAATCCCCTCATCCATGCCACGCCCAACAAAGATTTGCTCGGTTTTAACCCCGTAAAAAGTCGCCAAACGACTCAATAAATTGATCGGTTGTGGCTCAGGATAGCGATTTACCTGCGCCATGTCCGCGGTTTGTGGATATGGTACCCACGGGTTTTCATTCGCATCCAACGCAATTAACCCGCTCGCATCCGCTAGTTCGGAACGCGCCGACACATAGGGTGCTAATTTTAAAATTTCTGGACGAACCTTTTTATTTAACCATTGCATTTATTTTCTCTTTCTTCTATAACCCTAATAATTTTATAATCCACTCATTAAAATGCGGACATAATCCACGAATTACGTCAATTTTTTGTATATACCCTCCAGATGCAACATATAACGTAGCATAAAATGTTTTAGCCTTCTTATAATTTAGATTACATTCATCTTGAAGAATCTTAGTAATTCTTTTGGAGGGTGCTGTAGCGCTACTATTATTAATCAGCTCTGGACGACTATTAAATCTAGCAAGAATATCTATAAATTTTGATTCCAATCCTTGCAATTTACTATCTGTCGCAATAAACCCACTCATATCTGCAAAATAGACTGTTTCATATTCATGTAACTGAATATAAGGAGTTATACGGCTATCAATAGACCGCAGATCAATTTCTAATTGCGCAATTTTTTGATAACTATCAACGATAGTGCTTAACTGATTATAATTTGGGAAATCATTACCAATACCATAAAAATCAATAAATGTTGTTATGCAACAATCTGGAGTTTGTTTGATAAAATGTTCAATATGATTTTTCAATCGAATATAACTTACATCACCACCTTTGTTTTCCTGATTTCTAGTTTTAGGACTTCGTAATACTGGTGCTAAAATTCTATATCCTGAAAAATTAGTTACGTGCTTCTCATATAAATAAGGAATCAATAATTTTTCAACAAATATTTGCTCACTAGGCCCTTCACAAATAATATATAACGGCTTCATTATGGACGACCTCCAATTATATTCATGTCCCATAAATCCGCAAGACTATATTCATCTAGCCAATTAGATAGTTCATCATCATCCAAACGAACAAATTCACTACTACCATCCAAATTTTTATTTACAACAACTATATCGTGAGCTTCAAATAAATCAATAAAATTACTAGATTGAGTGGCAATAATAAATTGCTTTTGTAAAGATAATCGCTGTACTAAGCTTGCTATTAATGCCAATGCTTGTGGATGTAATCCAAGTTCAGGTTCATCAATAATGACAATCTCAGGCATTAATTCAAGGGGTTGTAATAAAACAGTAGCAAGACAAATAAAGCGTAAGGAACCATCGGATAACATTCGCGGATGCAAAATTGAATCACGATCATTTTTATTAATCCATAGCAATGTAATTAAGTCATCTGATTTTAAGTCATCGCGAAAATGAAAATCATAAAAATCTGGTACCACCGCTCTAATTATCTTAATAATCACATGATAACTATCATGATAATCTAGTTTTAATCGGCGCAGAAACGGAGCAATATTTTTGCCGTCAAATAATAATTTATCATTGTTAACAATTATACAATCTGACTTGATTGGTGAGCTATCGCCTACATCATGAAAGTGATATTGAAAAATCTTATCTATTTTAAAAGCTGTTTCCTTGATTAATTTTACAGAACCATTATCAAGTTCAGAAATTTCAATTTGTCTAAAATCAAAATCCAGTAACCCTCCATCCAACCGTAATGATCTAGCATCATTCTCAAAGATATTAAGCCCAGTTATATAAAGCTGGTTATCGTCTGTCCAAGATAGTTCAAAACTCCATTGAGCTAAAAAACAATCTAATTCACTAAACGTTAAAGCGAATTTCAAAGATTCACTGTGTTTTCTACCAAAGGTTAAAATCCCATCCGCTCGACCTTTTTTAGTGACATAACGAGATAACTCACCATGAACAATGTTACGAAAAAAACTAAAAAAACTCAGGAAATTGCTTTTACCAGCACCATTACTACCAATTAAGATATTAATATTATGTAGCTCAAAATTTTGAAGTCGCTTAATTGACTTGAAATTTTCTATCGTCAAGCTGCGAATAAATTTATTACTCATATGTATATCCCATAACTATTTAATTACTGGCAATCCATTCGCATTCACAGAATAGCCAGCTGGCTTTTGTCCGCTAGTATAAATGATATCCGTACGGCGATTTTTAGCTCGACCATCATCGCTCGCATTAGAAAATTTCACCATTAATTTACCATTTGAAATTGCTTCGATCTGCTTAATATTCGCGCCTTTGCCAATCAAAGATTTTTTCACCGCATCCGCGCGACGTTGCCCAAGTGCTAAATTATATTCAACCGAACCAGTATCATCGGTATTGCCTTCTACTCTAACACTTGCCGCACCATGGCTAGCTAAATAATTAGCGTTACTATCAATCACCGCAGCATATTGCTCATCAACGCTATATTGATCAACCGCGAAATAAACCGAGTTAGTGGCGTGATCAGCATTAAGACTATTGTTACTAATTGTAGTCGTGTCCGCATCAGTGGCTGGATTATACATATTACTACTTGATTCTGACTGATTCAGCGGCGTAGTCACTTGATTCGATGAGCTTGCAGCTTGATTACTCGCACAGGCCATGAGCAATAAGCTCAATATGCCAATTGACCAAAATTTTTTATTCATTAGGATACTCCAATTTACTAAAATAAAATTAATTTACATAGCGGCTCAGCACATTTCTACACAGCTGAGCAACTAAAATAATGCTTAAAGTTATATTATTACAACATAATAGAAAATCACATCAGCTCAGTGGCGATTAATTTCCTTATTTTTGCAAACTCACTAAGCGCACCGTAACCGCATTTTTATGTCCATCCAAACCTTCCAAATCCGCCAAAATTTCTACGGTTGGACCAAGGTGACGAATTCCATCTTCAGATAAATTTTGATATGAAATTGACTTCATAAAGGCAATCACATCTAAGCCACTATACATTTGTGCATAACCATAGGTTGGTAACACATGATTGGTTCCGCTGGCATAATCACCAACCGATTCAGGTGTCCAAGCACCTACAAATACCGACCCAGCATTCATCACTTGTGGCAAATAACTTTCCGCAGCTTCAATTTGTAAAATCAAATGTTCAGGCGCATATTGATTGGAAATCGCAAAAGCCTCGCTAATATCCTCAGCAATAATCATCGCGCTTTTTGCCAAGGCTTGTTCAATAATTTCTTTGCGCGATAAATATGCGGTTTGGCGCACCACTTCAAGTTGAACTTGCTCAGCTAATTCTGCCGAGGTTGTTACCAAAATAACTTGTGCCGCCACATCATGTTCGGCTTGGGCTAATAAATCACTCGCTACAAAAACTGGATTAGCTTTCGCATCAGCAATTACTAACACTTCCGATGGACCAGCTGGCATATCCATTGCCGCACCTTGATGATGTTGTGCCGCTTGAATTTTAGCCTCAGTTACATATTTATTCCCTGGGCCAAATATTTTATAGGTTTTTGGAATTGACTCAGTACCAAAAGCCAAAGCTGCAACAGCTTGTGCGCCACCAACTTTATACACCGCATCAATGCCACACTCTTTAGCTGCAAATAAAATCGCTGGATTAATCGTGCCATCTTTACTCGGTGGTGTTACCAAAATTTTGGTTGGACAACCCGCAATTTCCGCAGGAATCGCCAACATCAACATGGTTGACACTAGCGGAGCGGTTCCACCTGGAATATATAAACCAACTTTTTCAATTGGACGGAAAATTTTACCCAGTTTAGTGCCATTTTTTTCAAATTCAAACGGCTTTGGCGCACTAACGCTATGATAATGCCGAATATTTGCAATTGCATCCAAAATGGCTTGCTTTTCAAGCGCAGACAAGGTTTCAATGCTTGCATATTCCTCAGGACTAACAACCAGTGAATCCAATTTAACCCCGTCAAATTTCTCCGCATAATCATACAACGCGGCATCACCACGTGCACGCACATCATCAATAATCCCCTTAACCAAACTAGTTAATGCAGCATCATCGCTGCTACTGCTGCGACTTAAAACCTGTTCTTGTTCGCATGAATTTAATTTATTCCACGTTACTACTTTCATCTTCATTTACCCTATTAAAATTAAAATTTAAAAATCACAGCCAATTAAGCCGTTATCCAGTTCAAACTACAGATTTTTGTAAAAATCATCAATAATAATTTTTCTTCAGATCTTTCTTAACATTTTTCAGCATCTTGCCAAAATCTTTACTCTTCTTACGCTTCTCTACAACGGTTAACTCAAAATAAGCATTTTCTTTCTCCATTTTAAGATAATTCTCATAACTAGTTTGATCAATCTCACCGCTCGTGACCGCTTCAATAACCAAGCAACCTCTTTCATTCGTATGTGTACAATCTTTAAATTTGCAATTGTGCGACAATTCAATAATTCGATCAAACGTAATTTCCAGTCCATGACTTGCATCGGCAAGACCTATTTCGCGCATTCCAGGAGTATCAATTAATATCCCGCCATTGTCTAGAAGAATTAATTCTCGATGACTGGTAACATGCCGTCCACGATGTATTTTCTGCCCAATTGCATCCGTGCGCATTATATCTTTACCCGAAAGATTATTTAGCAGCGTAGATTTACCAACACCTGAAGAACCAAGGATACAATAAGTTTTGCCTGTTTCAATCAGCGCAGTAATTACCTCGTGACCAGTCTTAGTTTCATTACTAAGCGTTACAATTGGAATATTGCTAACTCGGGTTTCAATATTTGTCACTATCTCTGATAACGTCTGCTCATCAATTAAATCAATCTTACTCAACACAATGATTGGAGATACTTTTGACGAATAACATAACGTTAAATAGCGCTCAAGTCGATTAATATTAAAATCTCGATCCGCTGCCTGAACCAAAAATGCATAATCAATATTACTCGCAATTATCTGAATTTCACCAAATTTTCCAACTGCGTGCCGTTGAATAACTGAAAATCTAGGCAGAATTTTATGAATCAGTGCAAAATCAGCACTATCAATTGACAGTATAACCCAATCGCCAACGGCTGGAAAATCTTCACGACTTTTGGCCGCAAAGCGCAGATTACCAGTTACTTCCGCCTCAATTTCACCTTGAATTGTCTTAATAATATAGCGTTCTTTATGCTCAGCAATAACTCTCCCAATTTGATTGTGATCAAGATTATTTGCCTGCAGCAATTCTTCAAGTTGCGCATAATGTCCAAAATCTTCTAATCTCACGCCCTCACCCTCTCCACATTTACACGTTCAATTTTAATCTTAATTATGATAAACTTAAACGCGATTTACAATCGTGTCGAAAATTAGCGATTTTTTCGACACGTTATTTTGTCATGTCGAAGAATCACAGTTTCTTCGACACATCATTAGCTTACATTACTTAACAAAGCAAATAACCGATGATTAACATAATAGTTAGTTTTACCAACTTTATGCGTCGTTAATAAGCCCAATACCACAAGTTGACCCAAATATTTTGCCACCGTTTGGCGGTGTACACCTAAATCTTCTTCAATAAATTTAATCTTGGTATATGGATATTTAAACAAACTATCGAGTAATTCTTTACTATAAATATTTGCCGCATCCACCTGAATTTTTTGCTATCTATTGTGATTATTTCATTTTTCATAACTAATTACTATCATTGTAAATTGTATTCTTCTTTGACATAATTAGGAATACACGAATACATAAAGTTAAACAATGAATCAAAATCTTCGCTATCATAATATTTTATCATTGTCTGATTAAATTCTAACTTGCGTTTGGCTGGTACATTTATCATCGGTAAGCCATGAGCTAACAAAATACCACTCATCATCATGCGCGCAGTACGCTTATTACCATCAAAGAAAAATTGAATACGTGCCATTTTGGCAAAAAGCAATATGGCAGTGCGATATACTTCAATTGTCACAAGTTGGCTAGCCAATAATTTCTGATTTATCCCTTGCTCTAAACTATCCCATAATAGATTTAATTCAGCTGCTTTGGGTGGTAGATAATCAGTTCCAGAGATGCTGACTTGTCCTGTGCGAAACTCGCCCCATATCAATGCCTCTTGATTAGCCACTAAATTATGCAAGCGTAAAACATAATTTTTATCAAACGAAAAAGTACCATCCTCAATAGTGATAAAGAAATACCGCCATGCTTTAATTTGATTAAGCGCGATGAGTTCATCTTGTAATTTATGCCCGCCAACGGTTATACCATCCAGAAGTGTTTGTACTTCTGGGACGGTATAATTAATATCCTCCAGATTGACTACATCGGTAACAATCTGGGCAATTAGGCGTTTGGCATCAAAAAGTGCTTTAGTTTTCATTTTTTATTTGAAGGTAATGTAGGAAATATCTTTTAGCACCATATACAGTTTATCATTTTTTGATTTTTCTAAAAAGCCAAAACACAAAATATAACTACCAACTAACTCTTCGATATCATTATATCGTAGAAATAATTCATCTCTTTCATTTTCTTTCACCAGAATACCAAAATTAATAGTATCTTGAGCAGAATTTAACCATATTGATGTTCCTTGTAGCCCTATACTATCTACCACCCCCCATACAGCTAAAAACTTACCAACATAATCGCTTTTTAACGATTCAATATTTTTAAATAAATTAGATGAAAGGTATTTGTAACCATTCACATTAATAATTTTATTTGATTGAATAAAGCTGTCACGGTTAGAACTAATTAAAATACTTAACAATGAACTTAATCTACGTTGTGATTTAGCATTACCAATACCATTTATGGATGAGTGCTTTTTGCCATTTGCAGAGCCACTTGCCTCAACCTCAGAATTATTTTCAATTACATGATTAGACTTTAAAGTACCATAGTTAAAGTCAACATCAATTTCTGAACCATCATTTATTAGTTGTTTGTCATTTTCGCTTAACTCTCCAATCGTAGATCCACTATCTTGTGATTTTTGAGTACAATCATCCTTATGAGGTCTGGCACCAAAACAAGCAGCTTGCCCGCTTTTTAATTTTCTACGAAAAAAAGCTTTAGATAAGCACTCTATACAAATTAAATGTTGTCGCTTCGATGCAATTTCATCATTAGAAAGCGCCTCAAAATCAGTTGCTAAATATTCTATATTATCTAAAGTACATTTTGCTCTATCCATGATTTATAATCCTAAACATTCTATACTCAATCAACTTGAAAGTTGGACTGGGTTGTGACGGATAACTTCAAAGTTATCATTTATTCTGGCACGCAATACATCTTGAATACGATGCA
>Ga0247840_10006766_pt1 | contig 16297 bp, 17 predicted proteins | sample LaCruzMarch2015__FD_192404 | JGI IMG/M metagenome (GOLD analysis project Ga0247840, IMG submission 192404) | Freshwater microbial communities from meromictic Lake La Cruz, Castile-La Mancha, Spain - LaCruzMarch2015_17m | ecosystem: Environmental > Aquatic > Freshwater > Lake | place: Spain... | reverse complement strand
CTTCTGGATATCGTTCAGGATCGACTTTACCTGATTGGTGGCCTCCTTGGACTGCTCTGCCAGGTTTCTCACCTCCTGGGCGACAACGGCAAATCCCTTTCCGTGCTCGCCGGCTTTGGCCGCCTCAATGGAGGCGTTGACGGCAAGCAGGTTCGACTGACTCGCGAGATCGTTGACCGAGGAGATGATCTCGCCGATCATCTGGCTCTGCGTGCTGAGTTTGATGATGCTGTCGGCGATCATGTTCATCTGTTCCTTGATCTGGCCCATGCCAACGACAGTCTGCTCAACGGCCTTGCCGCCGGTCTCCGAGGCGCGCACTGCATTTTGCGCCGCATCGGAAACAGCATTTGCCTTCTGGTTTACAACCCTCACCGTCTGTTTCACCTCTTCCATGGTTGCTGTTGTTTCGCTCACTGCGGCAGCCGTCTCTTTCGAACTTGTGGCGAGCTCCGCCGTCATGGACATGATCTGTGTGGACGAGGAGGCAATGACATTGATCGCCTCGCGCAGCTCCTGCGTCGTTTTTCTCAAATTGTCCACCATCGAAGCGAACGCCTTGCCTAGCATATCCCGATCCGACTGGGGGGTGACGGTTACGGTGAGGTCATTGGCCGCAATCTTTCTGGCGGCCTCGGACATTCCGCGCAGATAGACGACCATGACATGAAAGCTGCGCATAAGCGTTCCGACTTCGTCGCCGCGGTCCACCTGCGCGATGCTCACAGAGAGATCTCCGCCGCTGATCATCCCTGCGATATTCGTCACCTCGCCAAGAGGCTTTGCAATGTTGCGTGTAATCATAAAACCTGCCACGAAGACGACCACAACCGCGAACAGAATTCCGAAGACAATCGTCATTTGTGCGCTGTTCGTCATCGCATGTTCTTCCTCTTCCCGTCTCTTCAGCAGGTTCTCCTCATCCTGTATTATCTCTCTGAGCTGACGTTGGATATCGTCCATGGTCTTCTTGGCCTTGCCGGTCTTGATTGATGCAGCCGCGTCGGCAGTTCCCTTTGTTTTGGCTATCTCTATGACCTCTTTGAACTCCTGCATTTCCGCATCGATCAGAGGCGCCACCCTTTCAAACTTCTGAAGTATGACGGGATTCTTTTGAAGAAGCGAACGGGCTTCGCCTACATCCTTTTCGATACTCTTTGCCGTTGCAAGATAGGGATCGAGATACTGCTCCTGACCGGTGATCACATACCCCCGTTCCGCCCGCTGCGCATTCCCGAGGGAGATAAGTACATGATCGAGATGCTGTATCACCGAATGGGTGAACGTAACCATCTTCGCCGACTCGGTGAGCCGCTGTATGCTTTGGTAGGATACGATCCCGACAACAACGAATATAAGCAATGCCGCGGCAAAACCGCTCCCGATTTTTGTTCCAATGGTGGCCTTCATATCAGTCATCTCCCTTTCTGGTGCTGATTGATCACAATGGTCATGCCGTCACTTCTTCATTCACGATCATGCGGGCGTCGGAAAGCAGACGCTCCGCGCTCAGGACGATCATGCGGTCCCCTGTCACACCCTTCATATAATCGGCCCGAAGACCGGTAAGCGTCGGCAGGGAGGGCTGTAAATCTTCGGTTTTCACCCTCCGGATGCCGCTGATTTCGTCTGCGATGATGCCAAACTCCATGACATCCGAATGGAGAATGATCACCTTATTATGCGCTACTCCCGTTTCGGGCATGTCGAAAAACTTGCGGATGTCTATGACTGAGAGAATCTGTCCCCGGACATTGATGACCCCGAGTACAAAAGGCGGCGTGCACGGCACATGAGTGATATCCCCGAACGGATACACCTCCCGGATATGCCCGGCCTCCAAGCCGTAGCGCTCGCCCGAGAGAAGAAACTCCACAACTTCCAGATCATTGTCGGATCCGGCCTTGTCAACGGGCCGTGCGAGTTTTCTGGCGCGTTCCCTGAAGATCGCCCGTTTTTCCTCCTCGGTCATTGCCCCCTGTTTTTCCTGATTCATCCCGCAACCTTTTTGTTACAAATTTCACATACCGTCGGCTACGGCAACGATAATCTGCCGAAGTCTGTCCGGAGTCATCCCTTCCGACTCAGGAAGCGGCTTTTTCTGGTCATAGGTGTCCAGCAAACGAAGCGCGTTGTCCATCTGTCGTCGGGCCTCTGTCTTGTTTCCCCTGGAGATCGCCAGGTTGCCCAAGGTAAAATAGGCCATTACGAAATGGGGGTCAAGATAAACAGCGCGTTTGAGCGACTGCACGGCTTCCTGAATCAGCCCCTGTTCCTGCCGGATTGTTGCCTGAAGATAGTGGTTTCCGGCGTTGAGGCCGTCCAACGCAATGGCCTGGGCGCAGGAGGCTGATGCATCTTCCAGTCTGCCCTGATTTGCGCTGATCCGCGATAGAAGGGCATATGCCGGCGCATGTCCGCGGTCTCGCAAAAGAATCTCTTTCAGCATCTGGACGGCAGCATCATACTGACCGTCGGCGTAAAGCGCAAGCGCATCTTCATACGTTTGGGCGGCTTTCGGGGAATGATCAGGAATAGCACGTTTGTCGTGTTTCGGTGCAGTGACAGGTTTACCGGGAGCACGCGACAGATTCCGCCTCTGGTGACCGTTCAGGATAGAACCGTCCGCATCATCGCCATTGATCCGGTCATCCCGTCTGACGGTCTTAACGGCAGGTTTCCACGCGATGGTGGTTCTTCTGTAGAGGGTCGCTCCCGAGAAATCAACCCGCTCGAATTCCCCGAAGATTTGACGTGAGACCTCATTGGCGCTCACCACGAGCCAGCCGCCTTCGACAAGGGATTGGTAAAAACGCCGCGCCACCTTCTGTGCGGCTTGCGCGGAAAAATACATCAGCACATTGCGACAGAAGATGATGTCGATATCGCCGGCGCCGTTCGCGAGTGATGGATAGGGATCGATAGCCAGATTCAGGCTGGAGAAGGTCACCATACTCCTGATCTCCGAGATCAATTCCAATCTGCCGTCACCGGCGGGTTGAAAGCAGGTCGCCTTGATTCTCTCCGGTGTTTCGCGAAAGGACCACTGCGAATACTTTGCCGCACGCGCCTTTTGAAGAACCTGTGTATTGATGTCCGTTGCCAGTATGCTGATGTCCCAGGATGCAAGGTCGGGGATCAGCTTCCTGATCAGAATCGCGATCGTATAAGGCTCTTCACCGGTTGAACATCCCGCGCACCATATGCGCAGACGCCGCTCCCTTTCCCGGCGTTGTCTGACAAACTCTGGGATAATCTGCTCTTCAAACGCCTCAAGCGCCCTTTTCTCCCTGAAGAAATAGGTCTCCCCGACGGTCAGATGACTCGCCAGCATCTCCAGCGTGGCCTGTGACGGCGGTTCCGATAAAAGTCGGGCCGCAAACACGTTGACGTCCTTGAATCCCTGCTCCGCCGCAACCGCGAGTATCCCGCGCGCGAGATCTTCACGCCTGTCGGGCGGGAAATCCAACCCTACCTGGACTGACGCAAGCTCGCTGAGCTGTTCGAGCAATTCCTGCGATAGCAGATTACTCAATCAAAGACTCCTGCACGATTCTCTGCAGCGCCTCCCTGTCGGCGGGCAGATCTATTTCGGTATCCTGCAGGCCCTGGATCAGGATCATCCCCTGCTCATCCTTCAAAATCCCTTCGATCATGCCGGATGCATGCAGAAGCGTTACGGCGGGCGGGGGATCCATCCCATGGCCAGCGATGACGCCTTCGATGTCATCGGTAAAAAAGGCCATCAGGGTAGTGGTTGTAGTCACAATTACGAGAAAATCAGAAAGTTCGGTTTCCTTATCGGGAATATTCAATATGAGACGCGCATTTAGAACAGGAATGACCGTTCCTTCAAAATCGACCACGCCGAGAATCCTGCCGGGGGCATCTGGAATCGCAGTGACCTCCACGGCCGGAACAACGCGCACCACACACGATACCGGCAGGCCATAGCGCTGCCGGCCGATTGTGTAGACAAAATATGAACCCTCCTGCTCAGGTTGCATCTTATTGTCCCCCCTCGGGAATTGAGAGAAAAACCCTCGCGTTCAGGCGAAGGCTTTAGGATGTGGGCGGCATGGAGAACTACCGGACGTCGAGCCGCACCGGTTACGACGTAAAATATCAAAGTGTTATGAAAACGAAAAGCAGCAAACCGATTTTGAAAGCTACATTGCCCAGAGTGTTTATGAATCACCCCCTGAGATTTATAGGACAATGCGTTTTTAAAAGGTTATCACCGAACCGGCAAAAAAGTCCAACAGTTTATTTTTCCCTGGACATCAAGCAGCATCTCGTCTGGATTGCTCACCTCGATCCGCAGTGTTTCAAGTGAAAAATGGTATGCGGTTTTGTTCGGGGGTATGTTGGCCTAAAATATACCCCCGAATACGCCGGATGTTGATGAACAGCAGGTTGTTCGACGAATGGCAAGAAGAAACCCGCTATTTCTAGCGGGTTTCTTACTTCCTCGGACTTCCTTGGATGATCTTCTGGTGGATGAGGCCTATCAACTTTTCATCCTATCAATATGTTTTACTTGCGCTTTATAATTCATTTGTATATGAGATACCCCCCAAAAGAACCCCCATATTTTAAATGCTGCCTATAATCCTTTGAGGTATCCCATCGGACGCGTGTCCCGCTTTATTCCCGACAGGTAATATTTTGACAACAAGAAAAAACACTCCCTTGATTATTCCCTATCGGTAATATAATGCTTGACGGCTCCTGCATAACCAATTATTATTCCCGAAAGGTAATTGAGGAGGACGGAGAATTGAAGAACAAGACGGTCACGGCGGCGGATATTGGCACCACCGTCAGAAAGAAGCGCAAAGAAGATGGACTGACCCTGGCCGATGCAGCAGCCTTGTGCGGTGTCGGGTACAGATTTATGTCCGATTTAGAAAACGGCAAAGCGACAGTACAGGTTGGCAAAGTCTTGCAGGTTCTTACCGCGCTGGGGCTCGATGTGACCATCGAGGCAAGGAGGTGGCCAAATGAATAATCATGACGACAGAGACACTCCGGGTCTCGATGTCTATCTTCGGGAGCAGAAAGTCGGACGGCTCTGGCTGGATAAAAACCGACGATTTGTTTTTCAATATGACTCGGGATGGATCCGTCAGAAAGACGCCGTTCCTTTATCGCTGCACCTCCCCTTGCGAGCGGAGAGTTACCTTGATGATCTTGCACGTCCTTTTTTTTCCAATCTCCTGCCAGAGGCGGAAATAAAACGGGTCATCGCACAACGCCTTCAGATTTCTGCAAGCAATGACTTTGCCATGCTGAACAGCATCGGAGGGGAATGCGCCGGAGCGGTCTCCCTACTGCCGTCGGGCGTCACTCCCACTGTGAAACCCGGCTATCGGGAACTTAACGAGGAAGAATTGCACAAGATTATCATTGATCTTCCCCGAAGGCCGCTGATGGCCGGCGTGGAAGGAATGCGCCTTTCCCTGGCCGGGGCGCAAAACAAGCTTCCGGTTTACATGGAAGCCGACCGCATCTTCATCACCTCGGGAAATGCGCCGAGCAGCCACATCCTGAAGCCGCCGATCAGGGATCTGGAGGATACGGTCGGCAATGAGGCATTCTGCATGATCCTCGCGCAAAACATGGGGCTGTCGGTGCCACCAGTGACGATCCACCGGGGTCTCGATCGGCTCTTCATCATCACCCGTTATGATCGCAACAAGGACACCGAGGGACGCATGGTGCGCCTGCACCAGGAAGATTTCTGCCAGGCCCTGGGGTATCTGCCCGACCAGAAATATGAAATGGAAGGCGGCCCGTCTTTACAGCAGTGTTTTGCCCTTTTGCAAGGGAAAAGTATCCGCCCCGCCGCCGATCGCATGGCCCTCTTGCGATGGACGATCTTCAATTTCCTGATCGGCAATGCCGACGCCCATGCCAAGAATCTGTCCATGCTTTTCATGGACCGCGGACCACGCCTCGCGCCTTTTTATGATCTGATCTGTACGCAGGTCTATCCGGATCTGACGGAAAAACAGGCCATGAGGGTAGGCGGGGAGAACCGACCGTCCTGGATACAGAGGAAACACTGGGAAAGATTTGGCGAATCCGTCGAGATCAAGACAAGCCTTGTTTTAAGGACGCTGCAAGAGATGTCCTCCTCCATCATACCGGCAGCCCGAGTGCTGTCGATTGAGTTCAATAAGACATACGGAACGGGCACGATCATTGAAAAGATCATGGCTATCATTGAGAAAAGGGCAAAGGCAGTCTAAAAAGACTGGCCCCTGCCCACTTATTTCTGGACGATAGCGGAGCGGTAGATCACTCGACCAATGGGTCAAGGCGGTCTGGCAATAAAAAACCCGCTATTTCTAGCGGGTTTCTTACTTCCTCGGACTTCCTTGGATGATCTTCTGGTGGAGATGAGGGGGATCGAACCCCTGGCCTCGGCGTTGCGAACGCCGCGCTCTCCCAGCTGAGCTACATCCCCATTCCGTTATTTAAAGCGGCATAGTGAAGCAATTCCACCCTCGATTTCGCGCGGGAGCATATAAGATTCTGCGTGAGGCTGTCAAGAAATAGTTGGAGGAACATGTTGCTTCGCTTCAGCATGCTGTCGATTTTCTGATTGAGACAGAACTGATGAATGGTTGCCCGCGATATCTGCTGGCTGGTTTTAACTCGGCAAATCGCTTGGGCTGAGGGCGGTATGGGCGCTTGAAAAACTGCGCGGGCAGCGGATAACAATTGTAAAAAATAGTAAAGCGGTTTATGAAAGCCAATCAAACTTTGGGAGGGCATCATGGCAGAATCGGAAGAAAAAGGGAAAAAGGCAAAATTCAATCAACAAAACCTTCACCAGGAAGAGGTTTTCAGCGATCTGACGGTTGGCTCCATCCGCCAGTTGTCGCCGGTCAAGCAGAATGGGGAACCGGATAAAACCCGCCCGATTCTTTTTGTAGGAGAGTCACAGGTTTACACCCAGCAGGGCCCCATGCCCGTTCAGTTCCCGATCGACGCCAAAAACCTCCAGCAGGCCATGGACAAATTTTCCGAGGCCATGGAGGAATTCGTGGCACACCTGGTCGAACAGGCCAAGGAAATGCAGCGGCAGGAGCAATCCCGGCTGATCGTTCCGGGCGGTCCGGCTGCCGGAGGAAGCAACATCATTCTCAAGTGATTGCATCAAGAAGTAGTCTTGCCGAGAATGGATTGCCAGTTTTCGTTATCAGATCGCTAACGGGAATCAATTTTCTTAAGGGAGGATCAGCACATGAAGGTTGTTGCATTCAATGGCAGCCCCAGAAAAGACGGTAATACCACAATCCTGATCAGGTATGTGTTCAGCGAACTGGAAAAACAGGGCATCGATACCGAATTGGTACAGCTTGCGGACAAGGTTATCCATGGCTGTATCGCCTGCGAAAAATGCGGTAAAAACCAGGACAAGCGCTGTTCCATTGCCAATGACGCCGCCAATGAGTGTATCGAAAAGATGCTCGGGGCCGATGGGATCATCCTGGGCTCGCCGGTCTATTTTCAGGGGGTGACCTCCGAAATGAAGGCCCTGATCGATCGCACCGGTTACGTCTCCAGATCCAACGGCAGAATGTTTAAAAAGAAGGTCGGGGCTTCGGTGGTTGCCGTGCGTCGATCAGGTGCAATTCACACGCTGGACACGATGGACCATTTCTTTCTAAGCGGCGAAATCGTCATTGTCGGTCGGGCGATCGGCGTGGGCAGGGAAAAGGGAGAGGTGGAAAAGGATGCCGAGGGGATTCAGCTCGTCAAATCGCTTGGGCAGAGGATGGCATGGGTGCTCGAAAAACTGCACGGGTAAGCCCCCTTTTTCTTGACAAAGCGGCTGCTCTTTTCTATACTTCCAGCACAGTAGAGTCACATTTCCTTAGTATCCGAACGAATGGCGGCGCGTCCATAGCGCTGGATCAACCCGGGATCGGGGGGAATCACAGCGCCTTTTGATAATAGCAGATTGCTGTCTTAACGTTATCCAAGGAGGCGATTTATGGCAAAGATCGACGCATTTTTCAAGTTGATGCATGACGAAGGTGCATCAGACCTGCATCTGGTCACCGGCCAACCACCGGCCCTCCGTATTCGAGGAGAGGTGGAGCGGATCAAATTCGATCTCCTGACCAACGACGGGCTCAAGAGCATGCTCTACGAGATCACCCCCGAGCACAAGGTCAAGCAGTTTGAAGAAACGGGGGACGTCGACTTCGCTTATGAGATCCCGGGGCTTGCCCGCTACCGCGCGAACTTCTTCCAGCAACAGTTTGGTTGCGCAGCGGTCTTTCGGGAGATTCCGAGCAAGATTGTCTCCGCCCAGGATCTGGGCCTGCCCGTGGTTGTCTCCAAACTGGCTTCCCTCCCTCGGGGACTGGTTCTCGTCACCGGACCGACAGGAAGCGGCAAATCAACGACACTCGCCGCGATCATCAACGAGGCCAACATTACCCGGAAGGACCATATCATCACGATCGAGGACCCGGTCGAATTCGTCCACCAGAGCCAGAGCTGCATCGTGAACCACCGGGAGGTCGGCCGGCATACGAAGACCTTCACATCTGCCCTGCGCGGGGCGTTGCGTGAGGATCCGGACATCATCCTGGTCGGCGAGCTCCGCGACCTGGAGACAATCTCGCTCGCCGTCGAGGCGGCCTCCACCGGCCATCTTGTCTTCGGCACCCTCCACACGACGAGCGCCGCCAAGACCGTCGACCGGATCATCGAAGTGTTCCCGTCGAGCGAACAGCAGCAGATCCGATCGACACTGGCCGACGGCATCCGGGCGGTCATTGCCCAGGTTCTTTTCAAGCGGGTTGACAAGAAGGGGCGCTGTGCCGCGCTTGAGATCCTGATTGCCAACTCGGCGGTGCGGAACCTGATCCGCGAAGCAAAGACCTTCCAGATTCCATCCATGATCCAGACCGGGAAGAAGTATGGGATGCAGCTTCTGGACGACGCGATCCAGGAGCTCCTGCAAAAGGGGTGGATCAGCGGCGATGAGGCGTACCTGAAGGCGAACGACAAGCAGCGGTTCCGGCCGTTCCTGAAGAATCCGCCGACGGACTTCACCGAGGCGTAAACGACAAGGCGCCAGAGCCATATTGAGGAGGCAAACCATGAGAAAACAGGAAGTCGATTATATCCTGGGCAAGATGCTCGATGCTTTCAAGAATGCGTCGGACCTGAACATCACTGTAGGAAAGCCATTCCAGGTGGAGAGCTCGGGAAAACTGACCGGCGTGGAGCTGGACCCGCCCTTCCCGAAGCTGACTCCGTTCCAGACGGAGATATTCGCGCTCAACATGATCAACCAGGACCGACGGCTGACGGAGATCCTGCTTTCCCAGGGGTCGTGCGATTCCTCGTACGAGCTCCCGGGCAAGGCCCGCTTCCGCGTGAACATCTTCTCCCAGCGGGGGAACTACTCCATCATTCTGCGAAAGCTGGAGACCAGGATCCCGAGTTTCGCGGACATGAATCTCCCGGAGGCGTTCCTAAAAATGGCCGAGGAGAAAAACGGGATCATCTTGGTCACCGGCGCAACGGGAAGCGGCAAATCGACATCGCTTGCCGCGCTCCTGAATGAAATCAACGAGAAAAAATCGGTCCACATCGTGACCCTTGAGGATCCGGTCGAATTCTCCCATCCGCACAAGATGGGTACCTTCAACCAGCGGGAAATGGGGAACGATTTTGACACTTTCGCGAGTGGGCTTCGCGCCGCGCTCCGCCAGGCGCCGAAGGTAATCCTTGTCGGCGAGATGCGGGACCGGGAGACGGTCGAGATCGGCCTCTCCGCCGCGGAGACAGGGCATCTTGTCGTCAGCACCCTTCACACGGTTGACGCCGGGCAAACGATCAACCGCGTCGTCGGCATGTTCTCCTCCGAAGAGGAGACACAGATCCGGATCCGGCTCGCCGACACGGTTCGCTGGATCGTCTGCCAGCGCCTCCTCCCCAAGGAAGGGGGCGGGCGCGTCGCGGCCTTTGAAGTGATGGGGTCGAATCTCCGGGTGAAGGACACGATCCTCCACGGCGAATCGGACGGGAAAAGCTACTACGAGATCATCCAGGCGGGGAAGGCCTTCGGGATGATTACCTTCGACGACTACATCGTTGATCTCTTCAGCAACGGGCTTGTCAGCGAGGAGACCGCAAAGGCCTACGCGTCCAACAAGGGAATCGTCGGACGCGGCATCGACTCGGTAAAGAGCGGGCGTGGACAGGCCACGACAGACATCGGCAAGCTTGAGGTGGATAAAAATTATGGGAAACCGGAGCGAAAATTCTAATCGCACGGCTTGCCTCCGGAGCTTTTTTTACGAAGCCGTCCTGGATCAATCGGACCTATCGGATAATTCGAAAACCGGAAGAACAAGGAGAGGGGACAGATCATGGAAGAGCAGAAGGCCATTTTGAAAGAGACGGCGGCCGATGGTTACAACGCAGCGGACCGGCCGTTCGACTTCGTCGGGGAGGGAGGCGCAACCGCTCTGGTCTGCGAACCCGATCCGGCGGTCAGGGAAAAGATCAGCAGCGGGATCAAGGCGATTGGATACCAGATCACGGCGCCGGAAACAGCCAGGGATACCCTCAAAGCCATGCGGTTTCACATTTTCGACCTGGTTGTCGTAAACGAACTTTTTGACACGACGAATCCGGAGGCGAATGACGTCCTTCAGTATCTGGAAAACCTGAACATGGCGACGCGGCGGAGATTCTTCGTCGCGCTTGTCAGTGAAAAATACCGGACGATGGACAACATGGCCGCCTTCAATCGGAGCGTCAATCTCGTTATCAATCTCAAAAGCATCGATGATGTGGGAAAGATCATCAAGCAGGGCGTGGCCGACAACAAGGCCTTCTACCATGTCTTTCATGAAACGCTGGTGAAGAAAGGGAAAGGCTGAAGTCTCCGCTTTACGCCCTACGGAGGATGTCGGCGGCAAGGTCGTTTTGCCCTTGGGCGGCAAAGGATTCCGCCAGGTGCAGAGCATAGCGCCGGTTTTGGGGTTCAGCAGCGATTGCGTTGGCGAAAGCCGCCGCCGCGCGGGTATGTAAGCCCGCTTTGGCAAAGCCGTTGCCCAGCCGGTTCCAAACCTCCCCCGCTGCCGAAGGCCGGAGCTCGGCCGCCCGGAGATAGGCCTCCACGGCGGCATCCGATTCCTTCATACAGATCAGGCAATCGCCAAGCCCCATCCATGAAAACGGTTCATCCGAGCGCTCAGCAAGGGATCTTTTCCAGACTGCCGCTGCCCTTTCCGGATATCCGGCGCGGAGAAGACCGTCTGCCAGACGGCTGAAAAAGAGGGTTTCCGCCGCAGGGTCGATCTCCGCAGCCCTGCTGTACGCGGTTTCCGCTTGATCCGGTTCACCCGCCGCAAGCCATCCTTCACCGAGGGAACACCAGTTTTCTGGCCCATCCGGATCAAGTCCGGTCAGTTTCTGAAACACCTGGACGGCTTCATCGGCCCTGCCCGCTGCAAGGCAAGCCTCGCCAAGCGTCCGGACGAGGCCGATATCCTCCGGCTGTGCAGCCGCAGCCCGCTCGCAGACCGAAACCAGGGCTTCTCCATCCTTTTCCTCCCGGTATATGCGGACAAGCTCGTCATAGGCAAAGCCGGTGAAAGGTTTGCGTGAGAGCTCCCGACTGAACAGTTGTTCGAAGCAGACGGCGGTTTCCACCGTTTTTCCGCTATCGTGGAGCGCCCAAGCCAAGGCGAGAAGAAGCGAATCCTCATCCGGATATTCTGCGATCAAATTACGATAGATGGGGACCGCCTCTGCGGGGCGTCCCGCAGACATCAGGTCGTCGGCTCGGTTCCGTTCCGGAGAGAGGGGATCTTCATTTTTCATGGGAGGTATTATAAAGAAAAAAACCCCGGGGATGATCGGTTCCCCGGGGCATCTATCTCAACAACTGGTGCAGGAGCCGCAGGCGCCTTCCTGCTGACTCATGCTTGAGGTCAGCTTAAATCCACCCCCACGTGGCGTGGTGATGAATTCCACTGCAATGGGTTTGACCTTGTCAAAAAGGGTCTTTTCGACCAGGTAGGTAACTCCCCGGTCCTCGAATACCTCGTCGTTCGGTGTTGACTCGTCCAGAGCCATGCCCAATGAGGGCCCCGATCAGCCGCCCTCCTGCATGAGCACCCGGATAGAGGCGGCCTCCGCGCGACCTTTGAGGAATTCATTGATCATCTCGCTCGCTTTTTCAGATACAGAAAACATGTTTACCTCCTTTTTGGGGACCTTTCCCCGTCCATTAGAATTTCGTCTAAGTTAACGATTATTCCACTTTTGTCAAATGATATTTTTCAGCCATCCCCCCTGAGATCGCTACTGCCGAATAATCGTTGACACAAATCCTGTCGTTCTTTATTATGATATCAAAATCAATTCGTTTTTTGGGAGGCTGGCAATGAAAAAACGATTCGTCGTGATGATGGGTTTGATCCTCCTCGCAGCGGCTCCGGTCCAGGCGGAGAATTACACGGTCCGGGGCGGGATGGGCGCGGAGATCCGTTATGAGCTTCGGGAGACGATCACCATGGGCGATGGCGTCCGGAAGGCCACGCTTAGCTTTGTCACGCCTCGAAATTTCGACTCCCCCACCTTCCGACAGGAGATCCGGGATGTCGATATCGCGTTTGTTCCCCGTCCCGATGATCAGAAAAAAAGCGAAGACAGCAGAGGAAACCTTATCCTTACCGCCGTGTGGAACAGCCCCCCCGGCCTCATCGATGTCCGCTTCTCGGTCACTGCGGCCAACTCGACGGCCCTGGAGACCATCGAAACGAAAGCCCCCTTTCCTCTGACGAATGTTCCGCGCGAGTTCAGGGATTATCTCGGGGCGACGGAGCAGGTCCAGTCCGATCATTCCCGCATCCGCGCACTGGCGGGCGATCTGACCAAAGGGGTTACCACCGAATTTGATGCGGTCCAGCGGCTGATCTCCTGGGTGGTGGATCATGTCTCCTACGTCAGCCCTCCCCTGAAGTATGATGCAATCTATGCGCTCGAGTCGGGGAAAGGAAATTGTCAGAATTTTTCCCACCTGAGCGCCGCCCTGCTTCGGGCGTCCGGCATCCCCGTCCGGATCATCAACGGCATCACCCTGAACCGCCCCCTCGACGTGGCCTGGCAGCAAGGGGTTATGACCTTCAAGATGGGCCAGGGACGCCACTCCTGGGTCGAGGTCTGGTTTCCTGATCTGGGATGGGTGCCGTTCGATCCACAGAACTCCGTCCTTTTTGTCTCCAGTCGTTTCATCCGCGTCGAGGTGGGCGTCGACAACAACGAGACGAAAAACGACGGCCTGCTCACCTGGACGCAGGCCCGTGATACAGGAGGAAAACCAAGGCTCCAGGAGGCTGTAAACGCGGATTTCAGGAAGGATGATGTCCGGTTGCGCGGAGAACGGGAGAGCTACGGCCCAAGGAACCTCCTCCTCAGCCCGCAGGTCCGGGCATCCTTCCAGCCGCTTGCGATCAAACCGGTTCCTCCCCTGCGCGTCTATACGGAGGTCGAAAAGAGCGCCTTCCGCTTTGATACACCCCTGGTTTACGGCAACCTTGCGTTTCCCGAGGACGTCGATTTTGCGTTCCCGCGGGTGACCCGGTCTGCCGGAGGAGACGCCTTTGAAATGCGCCGCAATTTCCTCGTCGAGACCGCCGAATATGTGACGACAAACCTGACCCAATACGCCCAGGTAATGGTTCTGCAAAAACCGGTTCGCCTTGACAGGGTGAGCCTTGCACTACACAACTTCGGAGGGGAGGGGGCGCTGTGGGTGGACATTTTTGCGGATCAGGACGGAAAGCCCGGCCCCCCCATCGCGGCGAGCGCCCTCGTCAACGTCGAGGAGATCTCTCCACGGCCGGGCTACCGGTGGGTGGACTTTGATTTTAGCAGGGAGAACGCCGTGCTTATGCCGGGCGCCTACTGGATTGCGCTGGGATTTTCCGGAAGCCCGATCGTCAACTGGTTCTACACCTACGGTAAACCGGTCGGCCCCGTGCACGGCACCCGCTACAAGGGGGTCTTTCAGGGGGACTGGAGCGGCGCCTTGAATTATGAATTCAATTACCGAATCGTCGGCCGGACGGTGAAATAGAATCGCCCAAACCCGCCTGTGGTTTTATCCGCCGGGAACCTGACAAAGTGTTTGAGGTTCCCGGCGGACGTATTTCTGCAACAGGTCGAAAATTATTTCTTTCCTTTGGCCGGCGCCGGTTTCTTTGCCGCCGGTTTTGCCTTGGCGACCGTCTTTGATTTTGCCGGCGCCTTCGCAACTGCTTTTACCGGGGCTTTGGATTTGACAGCGGCTTTCGCCGGGGCTTTGGATTTTGCCACAGCCTTGGCCGGAGCTTTTGCCGCAGCCTTGGCCGGCGCCTTCACCGGGGCTTTTGCCACAGCCTTGGCCGGTTTTGCCGGTGCCTTCGCAACCGCTTTTACCGGCGCCTTTGGTTTGGCAAGGGGCTTCGCCGCCGGTTTTGCAGGGGCCTTCACGGGGGTCTTTGCTTTTGCAGGGGCCTTCGCCGGTTTTGCCGGAACCTTCGTCGCTGTTGCCATACACACTTCCTCCCTTTCAAATATGCGATCCCGCCTCACCGGGCCCGGACAGACCGTGCCCTCCTGCGTGCGAAATCGTTCGCTTCCTCAAGTACCTTCCATCATTTCTCCCCCGACAGCAGGGAACCAAAGAACTCACGGACAAGCCGGGTCACTTCCGCCGGCTGTTCCATAGGGATCAAGTGTCCGGCGCCGCCGACCAAATGATAAGCGCAGTCCGGAATGAGGCTCCGGATCTGGTCGAGGTCGATGAACCGCCGGTGATCGCTCTTTTCTCCCTCCAGAATCAGGACGGGAGAGGAGATCCGGGAAAGGAGCGGCCAGGGGTCGTACTGCATCCCTCCCATGAAGAGGGCGGTCTCGCGTTGCGGGCTGCATGCCAGGCGGAGCCCTCCATCATCTCCGGACATCCCGTAACTGAGGTAGAGTTCCAGCATCTCTTCATCCCAATTTTGGAACAGTGAGCGGGAGTGAAGATAAGCCATGGCCTCATCCCGGTTCTGCCAGAAGTTCGTCCGCCGGATTGACTTGGAGGCGAGCGGGTGTTGTTCCACGCTGATTTGGATTCGGTAGAGTTCCGACGGAACAATGATCGGTTCGATGAGAACCATGCCCGCCGTGGGGATTCCACAGAGGGCGTTGGCGATCACAGCCACCGTTGCTCCCATGGAATGGCCGACCAGAAACGGCTTCTCCAGGTGGAGTCTCTCACAGAAGAGAGCGAGGTCCTCCGCGAGGGTTTTCCAGTCCACCCCACCGTTCTCCGGATCGGCGTTGCGGTGGGCGCAGAAATAGGGGGCAAATATCCGATAGTCGTCGGCAAGTTCCCGGGCGACGGGATGCCAGAGCCAGGGCAGAAAGCCGGTGGCGTGGAGGAAAATCAGGGGCGGACCTTCTCCTTCGTACCGGAGAGAGGCGATTTCCGTATCCCCGATATCCTGCGTGAACGTTTCAGGAATGAGACTGTTCGCCGCCTTTTCGTTCATTTGAACCAGAGGGTGAATTCGTTCACACTCGCCCTTTCCCTTGTAAATTGATTGATTGGCGTATCCCCGTCGGGATAGCCAACCGCCACGCCGACAACAACGGCTTTGGTCGCCGGGATCGGAACAATCTCCCGGATCAGCGCCGGGTAGCGAACGGATGCCGCCAGGATGCAGCTTCCCAGTCCCCGTGCGTGGGCCAGCAGGCAGACGGTCTGCATGATCGCCCCCGTGTCCAGCATCGCGTATTCCCGGAGGATACCCTTGTCCACGCAGAAGAGCAGCAGCGAGGGCGCATTGAAGAGGGCGAACATGTCTTCGGCATAGCGTTGACGCGCCTCCTTGTCTTCACGGGGAATTGCGAGCGCCGTCAGGACCTGTTTTCCTACATTGCCGTAGCGCTTCTTCAGAGGTTCGGGCCAGGTTTCTGGCATCGGGGTATCCGGTTCGGGGCTGACGCCGTCCTGGAGACGCTGCCGGTTCGCCTTTTTGAAGCGATCCAGGGCAGCCCCGGTAACGACCGAAACCTCCCATGGCTGCGTATTTCCCCAGGAGGGGGACCAGCGGGCCGCTTCCAGGATCTCCCGGAGCAATGGTTCCGGAACAGGCTCCGGTTTAAACTGCCGGATGCTTCTTCTCGTCGTGACGGCCTGAAAGATCTCCATCGTTGATCCTTTCTCCCTGAGGGGCCTGCGTTTCCGGTTTGGTCGCTCAGAAAATGAAGACCG
>Ga0247840_10006765_pt1 | contig 16297 bp, 15 predicted proteins | sample LaCruzMarch2015__FD_192404 | JGI IMG/M metagenome (GOLD analysis project Ga0247840, IMG submission 192404) | Freshwater microbial communities from meromictic Lake La Cruz, Castile-La Mancha, Spain - LaCruzMarch2015_17m | ecosystem: Environmental > Aquatic > Freshwater > Lake | place: Spain... | reverse complement strand
ATGTGGTGCGCAAGGCGTTTGAGTGGTTTTTCTTCAACGAGGGTCTCTCACTGGACTATGATTTATATTGGCTGAGCCCGAAACTGGGCGTCACGCCAATGCAGCTTTCTTTGAGGTAGAATTAGACGAACTACCGGCAGGAAATTTATTTCCTCGCAAGTCTACGGGAGCCAAAAACTACCCGCCGCCCGTGGGTGCCTTTTGCTCGGTCGGAAAAGGAATGGGATAGTCTGTGCGTATTGGAGTTTCTCCACGTCTGACACGCTCAAAATCTTTCTCAAAAGCGCTAATATTGAGTAGCGCCCGAATCATGCGATGCTCAAACGGGTCGTCTGGAAATGGAGCCCACCGATTAAGCACACCATCAATAATTTCACGGGTTTCTTCTATCTGCTGAGTTGTTGTCATAAAATTTGAGGTTAGCCCACCGGCCGCCTCGGCCCATCTGTGTTTGCGGCATTCGGCGTGTAGTGAAGAACTTGTCCGCGCTTGTTCTTGGTCGAGAAGTCGGAATACGGCCACTCCTTGTCAGCTTCCGCGCAATACAACGCAGCACCAACGGCAGGTGTTGCGTGGCAATCTCGGCAGTGTGGGCACTCCCACCAAAAAGGCCGGCCCGTCGAGGGGACATTGCCATTGGCTATTTTGGATTTGATAGTCACACTCATGGCTGTTCAGCGGCAATAATCCGCGCAGGGACACCCACAGCAGTTACATTCGCCGGGATGGATTTTGTAACAACAGCATTGGCTCCTATTTTAGCGTTGTCACCGATTGTAATATCGCCAAGGATTTTCGCACCACAGCCAACAAGAACATGGTTCCCAAGTGTAGGATGACGTTTGATGCGGAGCGAAGAGCTTCCACCAAGCGTGACGCCGTGATAAATGAGGCAGTCATCGCCAACCACCGCCGTCTCGCCAATCACCACTCCACAGCCATGGTCAATAACAAATCGTCGGCCAATTTGAGCGGCAGGATGAATCTCAATGCCAGTCAATGCGCGAGACCAATACCCCAATCCGCGCGTAAGCACTGCAAAATCAGCGTAATGCGTTGAGGATTAGGATGTTGCGCGGAATGCTATTATATATGGTAAAGCTACAATAGCAGTCGGTGCAACCATCTGATAGTGAACAACTTGTGCAGAAAAAACAAAATTACGCGCGGATTGGGGCGATGGTGCCTTGCCTTGTGGCTCCTTTTGATGTATTTTCAGTCTGATGAACCTTTCTGTCGTTGCAAAACCTGCTGCCAACTTGGCGCCGCTAGATAAGCGCCTTTTTGCTTGGCGGGGAGAAATGCCGGCTCCGTTTGCCACATCTGGTGTGTTGCAATTCAAGCTGCCCCAGCTCCATCTTTTTGCTGCGCGCGAAGTTGCGGTAGACAGGGCGTTTTCAAATTCAATTTTACGGTTTACAGCTACATTTTGCTCTCTCTCGATATCGGCCGACATGACGCCTTATCATCGGGCAGTGGCCCCCGACCTCGTAGACGCGGGTATTCTTGTGCCCGAGGAGGCCATGCTTTTGGCTTGGGCACTAATTCACAACGGGCTGCAAAAGTATGCCAATGCTCTTGGCCCGTATTTGGCCACGCGGACCGGCGACGTGCCACTTCCTATTTCCCCGATGCATGTTTGGGCTATTTGTGAGGCTGCTAAGGCTTTTATTGGGTGTGTGGACCCCGACGGCGAACTTGGACCCTATCGGGCATTAGCGGATACCATTATGGTGGCTACGATTAGTGAAAACGGCGCTATGCACGCCGAGTTTTCCCCGTATACCAACATTTTTATCGAACAATGACGGGCAATTAAAGCTGCTGGGCCGCTTCTTTCGTCTTCGCTGGGGCGCTGGTTGTTGGCAGATTGCTTCTCCCGGCCAATTCGGCCGCGCGGGCATTCCGTTCTTCAAGAGGAATAGCGCGACTGGTTTTTTCGCCGAATGTATTACCCCACGCTTCACCTACCCAGCCGCCAATTGTTCCGGCTCCTCTTTTAGCTGTTACTGCTATTCCGGCAAGCGGGGACGCCACCGTGTCCAGCGCGCCAAGGCCAGTCATTGCCGCGTTGCCTACTGTGCCCCAGAAATGGCCTTTTTGATAGCTTTCCGCCGTTTTTGCGGCGCTTACTGTGGTTTCATCCCACCGGGTGCTTGCGGCGTCTTTGGTGTGTGCCCACACCTCCTTCAACCCTGTTTCACCCTTGGCGTAGGACTCAGCTCCGTGCTTGCCAAATTTCGTCGGGTCTTCGGAATTGCGTAGCATTTCAATCGACATTCCTATGATTGGCACCTTTCCAAGCAGCCCGCTCGCAACCTTGGCGGCGCCTGCGGCCTTTCCACCAATAGCGGCCGCATCGTCCAAGTGCGGAGCAATGCCTTTTGCTACATTGGCACCTGCTTTTGCGACATCATCAGCCGCTTTTACTGCGTTTGAGCCCAATTTTGATGCGACAGCCTTTGTGTCTTCAAGCACCTCTTGGGCGCCTTTGCTGATGGCGGTTGTGGCGCTCTTTGTGTCCACGGCCAAGCGAGACACTTTTCCAGTGATAATGTCTTTGATTTGTCCCGGAGCTGCCTTGATTTGACTCACCCTCTTTCCGATACCCTCGGCGATGTCATCGGCCTTGGATTTGATGTTCGATGGAAGGTCGTGCACAGCCTGTGCAACATTCTTTGCGGCCTGAATTGGATGACGGGCAGCGAACTTTGCCCCATTCCAGGCTTTCCCCGCCGTATTTGAGATCATTTTCCCGACTGGTTTAAGAGCCCAAGCGGCAGCACCGAACATAGCAGCCCTGAGCGCGGCATCGCCAGCTTGCCCGCCTTCTCCACCCATGGCATTATTACCTTTGCCCATTCCGCTTTGAAAATCCATGTTGGGCAGGCTGTGGCCTCGGCCATCAGTTCCCGCGAACAATTGGAGTGGGCTCATCTGAAATGGGTTGGTTGCAGTCATGGTTTAAGAAATAAGTGTTCCCACGAGTTCCGTCAAGCGGCCGCCTTGGATTTTGTATAGTTGCCACGCATGGGCATCCATGCTAAAATCACATTGTGAAACTCGCAACTACAGCGACTAAGGCGAAGCCTAGTAATTTTGACTGGGACGCCAAGGTTTGGGCGCCCTTCAATGAAGCTGGGTGGGTTCGCTTCAACGTGCCATTGGCTGGGGTTTTAGTGGCGCAGCCGCTATCTTGGCCGCGTGATGTTGTTGAAGAATTGAGGGGGTTCCTGGGGACTTTTTGCGTCTTGGCCGCGTCGGCGGACATTACTCCTTATCAAATCTCAATCCTTGAGGCATTGGCGGATGTTCCATCTGAAAATTTGCAGATGAAAATCACACTTTCCTGGCCCGTCATACTTGCTGGGCTGACCTCTTTAACGGAAACCCTGGATGTGGCGCTGAAAGGGGCCGGCGAGGGTGCAGTGGAAATCCCGATTTCACCGATGCACATTTGGGCGATGGAAGAGGCCGCACGGGCCTTTGTGTTTTGTTTTGATCCTGACTGTGAGATGCCAGCCTACCATCAAAGTGCTCAGGCAATCTTGGCTTTGTGTGACGAGCAAAGTTTTGTGGTGACATCTTTGTGTCATCCCTATGGTAATGTCGTAACTGATGCGGGGGAATACTAGGTGAGGTTATATCCCATGAACCTCCACCCAGAACGTAACTTGTCCGGAATACGTGGTCGTTTTTTGGACAGGCATTGTCTTATTTAGAGGAAAGAAACAAGATTTTCACTCTGGCTATGAATTTCAACAAAACCAACTTCCGACTGTTGCTCGCATCTTTGATATGCGTGGTTGGCACTGTTGTTGCAGGATGCGTCTTTGCGCTTCTCGCCGCTTTTCACGAAGACCAAGATATGCGCAGCGAGCTGCTTTTGCAGGCGCAGATGATTGCTCAGGCTATTAATAGCAACGGATTACTTGACCTTGATTTGGACCCGGAAAGCTCGGACTATGCACGCTTAAAACAACAATTAACGATTGCTAGGAATGCGGTTCCGCAGTGCCGCTCACTTTACATTTTCTCGAAAACCCCTGAAGGTAAGGTTGCTTTTTGGATGGATGCATCGCAGATAGGCGCAGCCGAGCACGGGGAAATATACGACGATGCGTCTCCTGCCTTGGTTGCGCTTTTTAAGCGCGGCATTCCTTTTGTTGAAGGCCCGCTACCTGACAAATGGGGTGTTTGGGTCTCAGCGCTTGTTCCCGTTTTTGAATCAAACAAGGACGGCGTTTATGCCGTCCTTGGAATGGACATTGACGCACGGGACTGGCGCTCCCGGCAAGTGGCCGCGATGATAATGCCGGCCTGTTTTGCGGGGGCCATTGCTCTTGTTTTTATTGCCGCTTCCGGGCTCTTGTTCTGGCGCCGAATGCAACACCATAGAGGTAAATGCTGGTGCCATGTCGAAGTTGCAACTGCCGCTGTGGTTGGAATCCTTATTACTGGATTTGCTACCTGGTCAACCTACAACCGCGAACTGCGTGAACAGCAGGAACGGTTTTTTCAAATTGCCGGGGCGAGAACAAAGGCTGTTGCCGAGGGAATTCGAGTGCTTCGCGATGTTGAGCTTCAAAGCGTTGCTTCTTTTTTGGAAAATGGAAACCCGACCGAAGAAGGATTTCGAAATTTCGCTACAACTCTTGATACGAACCCGGCGATTCGTGCCTGGGGTTGGATATCTATTGATGACCAGGGTAACCCGCTACCACCTTTGGTTGTTCCGGTAGGCAATAGCACATTTGAGATGACGCAGGATATCGGCTCTGATATCGAGTATCAGGCGGCGCTTAGTAAGGCTACCGGAACTCGTGTCCCCACGGCGGCCGGCCCAATTTCGATGATGGGCGAGCAGAAGGGCGAGAAGTCACTACTAATATTTCAACCTCTTTTCGATTCAAACTTAAACTTTAAGGGTTTGGCTATGGGTGTGGTGCGGATGCGGAAACTTCTTGTTAAATGGGAGGGGGATTCTAGTTTGCGACTCGACTTGTCATTGTTTCGCGAGTCACGAGCCCCGGAGTTATTGGCGACCACTGGAAGCACAGACATCTTTGCTTCGCAGACTGAGGCATTAGCTAGAGCTGTGTTTGCGTTTGGCAAAGTTTTTGTGGTGGTTGACAGCTCTTTGAATTGGGTGGCCAGCGCGGACAGCAAAAAGGGCAGCATTCTTGTTGGGCTAGCCGGCTTATTGCTTACATCCGCCCTTGCCGCCATTATATCGGTATTGCAGAATCGTAGCACTTATATGGAGCGGCTGGTCGAGCAGCGAACCAGTGAGCTTGCCAAGAGTGAGGCTTCTTATCGCAGCCAGTTTTCCAACAACTCATCTGTGATGCTGCTTTATGACTCGGTTTCCGGGAAAATTGTTGATGTGAATTCGGCGGCTGTTAGTTTTTATGGATATTCTCGCGAAGATTTTCTTACCAAGAAAATGGCGGATATCGTCTTTAAACCAGAGCACCACGATGACACGATGCGCGCTATTACTCATCGGCTGGCCGATGGAAGTGTCCGCTATGTTGAGACATCTATCAGCCAAATTCAATTTGGGCGGCGCTTGGTGACGCATCTCATTGCCACTGATATTACTGAGCGGAAGCGGGCTGAAGGCGCTGTGCGAGTTAGCGATGTTGCTCTTAAAGCGGTTTCTCAGGGAGTTATCGTTACCGACTCTTCGCAAAAAATTCTTTCTGTCAACAGTGCGTTCACCTCCATAACAGGATATACACAGGGTGAGGTTTTGGGCCGCAACTGCAGCTTTTTACAGGGCAAAAAAACCTCTTCTGAGACATTGGCTGAAATCCGCGAGTCGCTTCGTAACCACACCTTGTTTTCCGGCGAGATACTCAATTACCGCAAGGACGGCCGCGAGTTTTGGAGCGAACTTACCATTGCTCCTGTGCGAGACGAAGAAGGTGGGGTTAGCCATTACATTGGCGTCACACGCGACGTCACAGAGCGTAAGGTGAACGAGATATCTTTGGCGCAATCCGCTGAGCGGTTGGCATTGGCCACGCATGCGGCGAGAGTTGGTGTTTGGGATGATGACCTTCTTCAGGACACAATCACATGGGACGACCAAATGTATCAGCTCTATGGAGAGCAGGATGCCAGGGGGAAGGTGACTTACGAATGGTGGATGTCTAGGATACACCCTGATGACCGTAAATTCGCTGATATACGCGAGGCTGCGTTTTCCGACGACAAAGTTTCCGCCGAGTTCCGGATTAAGCTTCCCGACAATACTTATCGAGATATCCGAGCGTTTGCTGTCGTTCATAGAGATTCCGATGGTATGGCGCTTCGGATCGTGGGGACGAATTGGGACATCACTAGTCAAAAAGTTGCAGAATCGAAGTTGCGGGCGGCTATGAACAATGCCCAGGCGATGGCGAAGCGCGCCGAGGAGGCCAGTATTGCCAAGAGCGATTTTTTGGCTAACATGTCTCACGAAATACGAACACCTATGAACGGTGTTATCGGCATGACTGGACTGCTTATGGACACAAGTCTTGATACGGAGCAGCGGCGGTTTGCCGAAGCTATCAAAACGAGTTGTGAATCATTGATGGGCATTATCAATAACATTCTTGATTTCTCTAAAATTGAGGCCGGTAAGCTCGAACTTGAATGTATGGACTTTGACCTAACGTCCACGTTGGAAGACTTCTCTGACATTGTTGCCTTGAGAGCGCACAACCATGGCCTTGAGTTTGTTTGCTCTGTTGACGCTGACGTTCCCGCCGGGTTAAGAGGCGACCCGGGCCGGCTGCGGCAAATCCTGCTCAACCTTGTTGGTAACGCCATTAAATTCACGCACCACGGCGAAGTGGTTGTGCGGGTTTCACTTGTGGGTTATCGGGATGGCGAGGCCATTTTGCGGTTTAGCGTAAATGACACTGGAATCGGAATTCACGAATCAAAACAACACGTTCTTTTCCAGAAATTCTCGCAGGTCGATGCGTCTACGACCAGGCACTATGGCGGAACAGGTCTTGGATTGGCTATCTCCAAACAACTCACTCAACTAATGGGGGGCGAAATTGGCATTTCCAGCAAGGTAGGTGTCGGATCTGAGTTTTGGTTCACAGCCAAATTTGGGGTCTCTAAGCCACAGCCTGAGGACTGTTTTTCGTCCGACTGTTTGCGAGGTGTCCGTGTATTGATTGCCGATGACAACGATTCCAGTCGCAGCGCACTTGTCAGGCAACTCTCTACTTGGGGCGCTCAGGTGTTTGAGGCGAGTAACGGCAGGGAGGCTCTTGAGGTTCTGGAGAGCGCTGATGTATCAGGGTCGCCTATTCATACAGCCATATTGGACTTTCAGATGCCCGAAATGAATGGTCTGGAAGTTGCGGAGGCTATTCGTGCGCATGCGCTACTGCGCTACGTTCGGCTTATCTTGTTGACGGGGATTGGTCACAACCCGTCTTTTGATGCCGAAGAAAACGGGTTTGCCGGTGTGTTGACCAAGCCGGCGCGCAAACACGATCTGGTGAGGTGCTTACTGGCGGCTGACGCCCCGGAGCGGCCAAGTAAACGCGTGTTCCCGCAGATTGGTGCTTATCGCGTCTTATTAGCAGAGGATAATGTGATAAACCAGCAGGTGGCTTCGGCTATGCTTGTTAAAATGGGCCTGCGGGTGGACACAGTTGCAAATGGTGCTGAGGCGGTTCATGCCCTTAAGTCAATTCCTTACGACTTAGTGCTCATGGATATTCAAATGCCCGTCATGGACGGCATTGAAGCAGCCCGTGCTATTCGCGACAGTGGAAGCGGCGTGCTTAACAGAAATATTCCCGTGGTCGCAATGACGGCAAATGCTGTCAGCGGAGACAAGGAAATGTGCTTGCAGGCGGGCATGAACGATTATATTTCAAAGCCGGTGGCTCCGGTGGCTCTTGGTGAGATGATGGCCAAGTGGCTTGTTGGAACTAGCAATTATGTCGCGGCAGACACGGCACCGCGTGAAAAGGTGTGGGATAGAGCAGAACTCTTAGATAGGCTCGGTGGCGACACATCCTCCGAGAGAAGCGTGCTGGAGTGCTTCTTTGAAGACACGCCTAATCAGATGCGAAATTTGGAACGCGCCTTTCAGCGGGGCGACGCTGCCGGCGTTGCTGTTAGTTCACATACCATTAAGGGCGTTTCGGCAACCCTTTCTGGGCATCGTCTTTTTGCGGCTGCCAGCGCTCTTGAAATTGCCGGACGGGCTGGACAATTAAACCCTGCTGATTTGGAGGATGTCAAGAAGGAATACTCTCGGATGTCCGCAGAAATCGAGGCCCATATTAAGGCTCACCCAAACTGAGACATTTTGCCTCTTCACCTCCGAAAAGGCCAAATCAAATTATCTACGAACCGGCGCCAGTGGCATTTGAGGCTTGCGTCCACAATTGATGGCGGAAATATGCGCATCGCCGCGCAGTAGCACCACACGGCGGCTACTGTGGTAATGATTACGCTGGGTAGCCACATAACTGGAACATGGCCTGTTAATACCATTTTCGTAATCATAAAGCTTCCGGATGTGAACGGACAAATCGAAGCAACTTGTGGAATCCATTCGTCGATACCCAGTTTAACAAATTCCGTTGGAAACACTTTTTCTAGGTCTTCTAGACCACCTGCAAAGGCACCGAGAAACGTCGCAACAGTTGTTCCTAGTATAAAAATGTTCTTAAGCCATGCAAATAGCCTTCCTCCAATTGAGCCTAGCGACGCGGCTATCGACACGGCAAGCACACCGTAGGGAATTCCTGTTACAACTCCCATGGCTATCACCCATAACGGAGCTTTGGAAACCATCGTTACAAGCATAATGTTTGCGGATATTATACCTAGTGAGAGCGCCTTTATCGCTATGATGGTGGCGGCAGTTATCAACCAAAACCTTGCCGCGCGGATTATTAGCTCCAAAACCGCTACTTGCAGGAGTGCATGAGGACCGAGGCCTGAAATGAGCACCTCAGTAGTCGGGTCGCCGCGCATGCTAGAAAACGAATTCAGCGAGCCTAGAACCAGAAACGCAGTAAAGCTTATGTAAGCCGCCAAAACGAGAAACCCTCCCCACATCTCGGGAGCGTTTGCTAGCGCTGGAACATTGATCGCGGACCGCTCCGACATTTTACTTGTGTCGCCGCCCGCTGTTTCCACGATCTGCCTAGCAGCAGCAATTAAACCTTCTGTCGTTTGCCCCGGACGGCCAATGATTTCTAAGTAATCCAAGCGAATGAAACTGTCTCGGAGCGTGATAATCCCATCAATACCATTTCCGCTTAGTAACTTTTGGGCCATTTCTGTGTCGGCTGGTAATCCGACGGATAAAGACGTGCCCGGGATTTCTTTGGGAGGTGTCTTAGATGCGCTGGTTCTTAAATCAATTGCGTATAGCGAATACTTCGGCTCAGCAAGACTTCTTTTCTCTTGCTTTGGAACAAACAGACACGTGAGCACTATCGTGCCAAAAATGCAGATGCAGGGCAGCCACCATGTGAACGTATAGTTTGCCAACCACCATGCGATTCTAAGCGTCTTCATTGTCTTGGAAAATGTCCTTGTAGAGTGCTATGTATGCATCGTGCAGCGTTCCGATTTCTGTGCTGATGTCGACGATTTCACCGCAGGCGCTTGCGGCGGTGATGAGCGGTGACATATCAGCCCCTGACGGGACTTCAACGTTGGCCGTTAGACTTAGCGTGTCCCACTCCGACCTGAATCCGCCAAAGTTTTGTGGGCGGTGATGAACAGGCTTGGAAAATGACATGAAAAGCTTTTTGGTCGGTAAGAGCCTTTTCAGCAACTCATCTGTTGTGCCAGATATAACCACCGACCCGTTTCGCATGGCGACGATGCGGTGGCATGTGCGCTCAATCATTCCCATATGATGTCCCGTCAAGAGTATCGTTGAGCCGGCGTTCGCCGCGTCGATTATTAGCGTCGCCATTTGTTCTTGGTTCTCTGGGTCCAACCCGCTCCACGGTTCATCGAATACGGCGAGCTTGGGGCGGCTGACAAGGCAGGCGATTAACTGGATTTTCTGCCTGTTACCTTTTGACAAGGTGTGCGTGTTGCATTTCTTTAAGTGCTCGAGATTGACCGACTTAAGCATGTTCGCGGCTGCTGTGCGGGACTCTCCCATTCGCATTCCGCGCAGTTGCCCGGCCAGCATTAAATACTCCATAACATTGCTGTGCGGAAATAGCGCGTAAACTTCGGGGCTATACGAGATTGCATCTCGTTCTTTTCGCGGGTCTGGTGTCGACTTGATTTTTCCGGACTGAGACTCGTAGATGCCCAGGATTAATTTCAGCAAGGTGCTTTTACCTGAACCATTTGGCCCAATTAGAGCGGTTATTCCTTCTTTGGGCGCATAAAACGATGCATCGCTAACAGCGTTTTTTCTCCCATCGTATGAGAATGAGACGTTTTCGACATTAATAGCGCACTCCATTAATGGTGCTTACCCGTTATCACCATTTTTTACAACCTGGGTGGGGCAAGCGGCGGTGTTTTGTAAACTTGCCGCTGTAAACAACAAGCCGGGAGGCGCTATTCTTGTGGCAACTGGCACGTGATTCCCAGTTGTGCGAGGAGATTGCTCGTGATTTGCCCTGTTACCGGAAGATTATTTTTTTGCTGATAGGCTTCAATGGCGTAGGCCACAGAGTCTGCCGAGCCATCAATCTCGCCCTGGAAAAAGCCAAGTTGTGTTAGGGCGATTTCGACGGCAGTTTCGACGGGATAGCTCGCGTATGTTGGATATTGCACGTAGTCTGGCTGGGTGACAACTCCCCATCCTGCGTAGGCGCCCATCGGCGCAAGGTATGCCGCGCCAACTGCGAGGGCCACTGGATTGTAACTACCATTATTGAACACGTACCCTGCACGGTAGCCGTTGAAACCATCGGCATTGCCGTCCCGATTAATGGTCGTGGTGCTGTCGATTTGTTTCGTCGCCCCATCGGCATTGGTAACGGTTGTGTCTCGGGTGATTTGATTGTTGTCGATGGTTGTGTCTTTGTTGACGCTACCAAAGTTGCTTGACGCGGACCGGTCCACGTTTACTTGTCCGTTTTCAACTGATGCAGTTGTGCCGGTTTGGAAGTTCTTGTCGAAATTGTCGGTTGATGAGAACCCTTGGTCGCGCGCACCCCATGTTGAGCTAGGACCCCATGTCGTTCCGGAATCCCATTTCGAGGTGGCGGCCCATGTCGCGCGGGGAGCTTCTTCTGCTGGCACCGCATTGAATCCACGATTTTCCTCCACCCGTCCACCTCCCTCAAAACCCCCTCCAAAACCTCCGCGTTCCGCAAAAGCCAGAGTTGTTGTTGCTAGAATTAGGGTTAGGATGGTTTTCATTCTATCATTATCCTCCTTGAATCCGTAAAAGTCAAACAGGCTTTTCTGTAGGCGAAAAATCGCGTATCTTGTTGGTGATGTTACGTCCGAGCCTGCAGAGGGAGATTTTTTACGACAATGTGTTGATGGTTGCCCATGATGGCCACCACTTGGCCATGATAAGCGACGACCGTGCTGAGTGGTATTTGGCGCGGACTTTGGCCGTGGATGTCCCTGCTCCTGACGGGTGGACTAGGGCTATCCAGTTGCTGTTTACTCCCAAAGGCCGGCCGGCCGAGGTTGCTGCTTCTTGGATTGCTCCCCGCGAGACCCGGTGTGTAGTTTGCGGTGGGTCTCATGAGTTGACGGTGCACCACGTTGTTCCTAGATTTTTGCGCAAGACTTTCCCGCGTATCTATTCTGAGCGGCAAGACCAGTGGTGTGTTCTTCTTTGCCAGAAGCATCACAATGAGGCCGAACTGTTGATTGTTCCTTTTATTTCAGGTTCCGACGAATACAAGCAGGCTGCACAGATGGCTACATCAGACCCTGTGGTAGTCGCCAGGAGAAAACTGTTTACGCTTACACAAAACGGATGCTTGGAGAAAATCCTATCCCATGCGCCCGAGCGTATGCAAGAGCTTTTAAGGAGGGCTCAGCTAGACGAAATACCCAAAAACGAGGCTGACTGGAGCGCCGTTCTGGCTCCGTGTGAGTTGGCGAATGGGGAGCAAAAAGAACGGGTGGCTATGGCGGCGAGGGAAATTGTGGCTAAATTTGGCGGTCCAGATGGGACACAGAAATTTTTCAAAGATCTGTTTATGCAACTTGAGCCACGCTTTCCCTTTCCGGGTATGCTTGAGGAACGCAAAAATGTTGTGATGGATTCCGAACCCTATGAATAAAACCGTTTCACGCGAAAAGGCTACGCGGATGTTGCGCGGCTATTTTGAGCGGCACAGTGCACCACGCACAGTGCTGTCTCTCATTCTGCTATTGACTGCTGCAATTGGATTCGGCCTTTCTGTTGGTTTACTGCACCTTGGTGTTGTAAACATGGGGCTACGCTATCCGGTGGCCGCACTTGGTGCCTATGCTAGTTTCCTCGGGATGGTGAGGGTTTGGGCGGAGGTTGAAAAACGAAAATTTTTGGCCAATCAAGGTCCGCTGGTGGATGCCGGTTCATCTAAAACCTCTGGAAATGGAGCATTGGACTTTGTTGACATGCCTGACTTTTTTGATGGAGAGGGCTTTTTGATTGCTCTCATATTTTGCCTCATTATTGGCATCGTTGTCTCCGTGGTTGTTTTTATTGCGGCGGCGCCCGAATTGATAGCAGAGGTGTTTATTGATGCCGTGTTAACTGGGCTTCTTTATCGCCATTTACGGGTGGCCGCTGTTGAGCACTGGCTTTCTACAGCGGTGCGGAAAACCTGGCTTTACGCACTATTTGCAGTTGTCGTTTTGGCTGGTGTTGGTATCGCTTTGGATATCGCTGCGCCAGCATCGAATTCCGCCGGAAGTGCCATAAAGGAACTTCGGCATGGCGCACAGTTGGAGGAGAACTAAGTTTATGGTCAAGAAAATCAAGGTTACCTCTGGATTTGCCGCAAGCCTGCCCAGTTTGCAGGGGCGCGAGTTTTCTTTTTCTCGCGACATCAACTTGATTTGGGGCGCCAACGCATCTGGCAAGACCACGCTTCTCTCAATTATAGCTGCTTATTGTTTTATTCCTGACGGTGGGTGGACTCGGCTTTTGAAGCCCCTGGACTTTTCAGCCGCTTTGCGTGACGGCAGCATTAATCTTCCTCACGCTCTACGGAATATTGCGCCAGGCCGGTGTGAGGCTGATGTTGTGTGGGATAGGACGCCTACTTTTTTCGCGAATGGCAAAGACGAGGTGCATAATGGTTGCTTTGCTGATGAAGAAAACGGCTCTCCGGATGGAATGACAAATATGAGCGAGCAAATATCTGCGCTTATGTCGCGCTTTTCGAGCGGAGCTACGCGCATCAACAAAATCCAAAAGGTTGTGGAGTTACTGGCTAATGTGCCTGACTTTAACAACGTCACTCTTAAGCCGATGAATTCTGTTTGGACACGCTGCATGACAGACCAACTGGCCTATTTGCAGGTGCAGCCAAAACGACAACGGGTGACCCTTTTGTTGGACGAGCCGGACCGGAGTCTTGATTTGCGAAATCAGATCTTTTTTTGGAGTCGGCTTGTTCCTAGTTTAGCGGCCAAGGCTCAGGTTATTGTTGCGACACATAACCCGCTGGCTTTGGCGATGGCGATAAGACGTGGAGGAACCGTTCATCAGATGGCGATAAACGGACCGGCTCCTAGTGAATTGCTCGCAGAAATCATTGAGGCGCTTTCCATCGTGGAAGGCTCTGAGCGACACAAGTAGGCGAGTTTCTGGCAGAAGACGCTGGCACTTAATCAATACACAATAAACCGGGTGGTTGTTTGTGGGAATACTCGGTACGACCGCAAAGCGGTGCCGGAGTGTGGTTATTCATGATGCTTTTTAAGCACGCCGGGTGCTCGCTGCTTAGCACTTCGCTGTTAGGGTGAACCGCCACGAGCGGTGCGAGTTCGGGGGAAGCTTTTATTATTCTGTTTAATCGGACTGTCGACAGCGTCGGGTCAAACAAGGCTTCGAGCAGGTGGCCGTCTTGTATGCGGCACTGGGCTTCAGCGCTAGTGACGGCGCCGGACAAAAACTTTGCGGCAAGGGCCGCTTTGGTTAATTCACTCTCGCCCGAGTGGCAACTCCACGGAAAGTTTGGGTGGGTTAACAGCACTTCTTTTTTTGCCTGGTCGTCTGGCGCATTGAACGCCCATAGCAGGGATGAGGCGGAACAGTTTCTGACGCCGCCGAGCAAGTGCACTGGCTTATCCGACTTCTCAAGTGTAGCACGCAGCACTTTCTCCTCATAGCGGGTGCCTATAAACTTTGTCGCAAATGTTGTTGTCAGGCGGGCGTTGACCTCCGCTAATTGGAGCACACTGTCAACTAATGCGTCGTCGCTGTTTGGGTGAGCAGCGATTCTTGCTGCGTCGTGCTGCCAGACTTGCAGTCTCCTTTTCCCATTGACCGATGTCACTTCTTTAAGGAGATCCCGAAGTGCAGCTATATCCATGCCTGGGTATAGTCTGATGGCTTTCTTGCCGAAATACGATTTCTTGCTTGGTTGTGTGTCCGACAGACCGGCTTTTTGTTCTGACTGGCAAAGTGACGCGTGCCGTGGATTGTTTGATAAATCCCAGAAGGCCGCGCCGTCTGTTAATTTGTCGAGCTTTACAATCATGTCGTCTGGTAGGTCCTTTCTGCGGCAAAGAATGGTACAACAGTTTGTTTGAGCGTCTTCGGTTGTTGACTCAAACACCAACTTTTCTATCAGGTTTACAATAAACCGGTCGCGGAGATCGCCATAAGCTGCGGCTGCTCGTATGGGCTTCGAAAAGCTGCTTTCCGGAATTCCCGCTCGGTATGCTGTATTCGCGTTTGGGTTTAGCAAAAGGGCTTTAAGCGGGTTTTTCCGTGGCACTTTCCACAAGCGTTCCCATGCGTCTGTGGAAATAATGGGTGATGCCAGGTCTCTGGGGAACAGTCCGTCAATTGGTGGTGAGTTGTTTTCATCGGCTAGGTCAATAAACGACTCAAATGCTGGCGAGTCAATTGTGACGGTTTCTATTAAGCCGCACCGAATGGCCGCGCCCGTGTTGGTGCGGGGCCAACGACGTCCGTTCAGAAAACTACGAATTTCTGCTTGTTCAGCATGATGCAAACCGGCCATGGCTTCGAAAAACGTTCGAGGCGCCTCTTTGTCCGCTGCCAGCGCAACGATTCCGCATATCATGCGCCGACCGTGTGGTTGTAGCATGAGATTGCGCACACTTTCGTGGTTGGTGAACAATTCCGAAAGCATTGGTTTTTAGGTAACATGCGCGGCCCAGTGGGTCAATCTGTTGCGCACGCTTTAACCTTTGCGTCGCGGCCGGACATGATTTTTCGGTGAAATTTACGCGAACGCCGAGGTTTTCGCGTATCTTGATTTTATGTCCAAAAGCACACAGTCGATTTCATGTGACGCTTCCAATCCGGGGCAGACTATTACGGTGTATGGTGATGGTCGCGTGCGGTTGCATACGGGCGGCAAGAGAAAGCGCCGAACTTTGGTGTATCGCCCGAAAACGGCTATGGAACGTAACGCTGTTAAGCAACTGGTCGAGCGGCTTAATCTTCTTGCCGCGTCGGTCGAGGGCGAGGTTTGCGAGGTTTGCGCTCGCGGACGCGCGGAGGCACCAGGTTAAAGTCCGTTTGGATAGCGATTGCCCACACGTCCGTTGCGTTTTCTTGGTCTTTTCCGAAAATTGCGTGACCTACTTCGTGAAACAGGGCGAAGGTTGCTGCTGATTGAATGCTGTCGAAGAACAGCGTTCCCCATCCGCGAACGAGGGCTCGGGGGTATGTCATTGGCACCTGAACGTTAACCAGAAGTTCACCGGTGTGGCATTTTGCGACTTTTCCTGAGAGTGTCTGGCCTGTGCGGATATAGGCTTCTACACTTGGGCTGGACTTGTTTAAGGCGCGCACGACGCGGGCAGCAAATGCTGCGTCGTATATAGCCGAAGCGTAAAACAGGGACACTGTTTTATGCTTCCTGACAATGGTGGCACGTCTCATGTGTCTCAATATACAAAAAAATGTGCCAAAACGGCGCGTTTTTTTTGATTTGACATTTTGGCGCACTTTGCAAGCCCTGGCGCTTGCTTCTGGCGAATGCAAGTCGCAGGGCTTGCGCTTTCATGTCACGTCGATTAAATAATTCTGGGTATGCACTTTACGCCCCTGACCGCAATATCTTGTGGCAACCGGTTCGGCGCAGACCCATCCGGCGGGCAAACTCAGCGCCAAGGGGAATGAAGTGCA
>Ga0247840_10006764_pt1 | contig 16300 bp, 9 predicted proteins | sample LaCruzMarch2015__FD_192404 | JGI IMG/M metagenome (GOLD analysis project Ga0247840, IMG submission 192404) | Freshwater microbial communities from meromictic Lake La Cruz, Castile-La Mancha, Spain - LaCruzMarch2015_17m | ecosystem: Environmental > Aquatic > Freshwater > Lake | place: Spain... | reverse complement strand
ATCGACTCTGGGGAAGCATTGCTATTTGCCGCTGCTGTCGAGTTGCCGAATCCGATCTTGGCAACTGGCGACCGGAACGCGCTTCGGGCGCTGCTGGCTCAAGAGGCGTTGCTTGCACGCGTGGTTGCAGCTTTGCGTGACAACGTTGTGACGTTTGAAAGCGCTCTGCTGTTGGCGTTACATAGGAACGGGTTTGCCAGCGTTAAACAGAAATTGCTTGATTCACCAAAGCCGGACGGTATGCTGCGTTTGGTTCTTAAGCCAGATATGCACGAGTCCAACCTCTGCGAATGTCTGCGGTCTTATCTTCGAGAGGTAGATTCGCTGTTGCGCTTCCGCGAACTGATCTTTGGTGGATCGGAGTCGAGCTTGTCACAATAGCGCGGCGCGCCGTTGGCGATGGTTTCCGGACGCGTGGTCGGCTCCAATTTTGTGGGTGTGGCCAGGGTTCGAGTACGACGCGAGCGCCATCCTGCTGGTAATAGCCACCGACGACGGTTCCCAGATCCGCGGCGCGACCGACGAGGAAGTGGCAATGCTCGCCACCGGGCTATCCCCCGCCGAGGTCCTGTTACCGAAGGCGCGCCCGCAGGGTCTAGGAAACCTTGGTCTTTTCCAATGACCGCATTCGCCGTCGCCACGGAGGACGCACTCAGCGATCCGAAGAGCGGTCCGCCCGCAACGCCTATGCGGCGGGTACCGGCCCAAGCTGCGGGACTTGGCTCGGGCACTGCGGGAACAGGAGTGGCTGCTCGATGGCCTGTGATCGCACCATCGCGGAGTTGTTCGCGAAGGATCGACGGGCTATATTGCAGCCTGATCGGCGCTATAACCGGAGATTCCAGTGGTAGCCCTTTCCATCGAATTGCCCGAGGAGTTGGCGGCTGCAAGCCTGGATGTCGCCCGCGGGCTCGGCGTGTCCAAGTCCGAGTTGATCCGCCGGGCGTTGGAGCACGAGATTGCACAAGCCCCCGCGGCGGCGGAGCGCCGCACCATGGCCGAGGACCTGCGGGCCATGGCTTGCGACCCCGTGGCCCGCCGTTTCGCGCAAGACCTCGACGCGGCGCTTGGCGAACTGCTGCCGCCGGAGCTGGAAGCCTGGTGGAGCGCCTGATCCGCGGCGGTATCTACCCCATGCCGGACGTAACGAGCTGGCTGGACTGGTCGACACGCTGGTGTCGGTCTGGCTTGCGAGGTAAAACCATGAGCCCGTTTGCAAGCATCAAGCAAGGGCTGAAAGCCCGCCGCGGTCTTGGAGGCCATGCAGTCGGACCCGCACCGCGCCTGATCAGCGACGGCCAGGTCTAGGCCAGTGAGAGGGAGACAGGAGCGCCATGACTGCAGCAACCGCCTGCCGGGTGACCGCAAGAAATTGCTCAGCCGCAATCGGCGAGGCGCACCGGGTCCAAATCACGGCCTTGGAGATGATCCCGGCCACCTGGCATCCTAGGGGTCAGCGAGCATCCCCACCCAAGTCCACCAGTCCGGCTTCGATCGCCTCCAGAAACCGCCGTGCGTCCTGGATGAGTGACTCTTACCCGGCCTTGCATCGGCGCCGAGCGACAGCAAGCCGGCGCGCACCGCGTCGAACATCGCGTAATAGGCCCGATTGCAGGCCCCTTCGGGATCGCCGCGCTCCGCCGGCACCTCAGCCGAGGCCAGTGCCCGGCGGGCCTTGGCGAGCAGCTCGTCGGGTGTCACAAGGGTACCCCCTCGCGCCGGATGGCCGCGATCAAAGCTGGGTTCGGGAAGGTCTCAGGGACGTCCCAATCGTCTTGCCACAGGGGCAGGGGCTGGATATGGATACCGGTCTCCAACAAGACGTCATAAGCCAGATCGTCCAGCGCCAACTTGGCCGGTATGAAGGCCCCGCGCGGTCCTTTCAGCAGCAGCGCGATATCGAGATCGCTGTCTGGACGGGCGTCGCCCCGCGCCCGGCTGCCGAACAGCCAGGCCTGGCGGAAGGGGTAAAGGCTCGCTACCGTATCGAGAAAACGCCTTGCTGCATCGAGCGTCAGCGAGTCAGGGATCATCGCGGCGCCCATTATTCGGCCAAGTCGATCATGAATAGTCCTCGCTCGCAAAGAGATCGCCCTGTCGGGATTGCTGCGACTTGCGTCGCGCCGTTGTTGGCCAGCAGGCGAAGGGCCATCACACACTGCGCCCGAAGCGCGTTGTGCCTCCACTCGCGCACCACCCGTGTCGGATCGTCTGAAAACCACGGCTAGCATCGTCATAACACGTTGATACACAAAAGAACCACATCGGCACGGCATCTCGGCCGTCGACAGAACCGCGCCGATGCTGGGAAAATGCCCCCGGGATCGGGGCGATCCCGGCCCCAGTCCGACCCGTTGTAAACCCGTGGCCGGGATTATGATCAAGGCCCGCCACGGCCTTGGTCATCACTCCGGCCACTGGGAGCGCCGCACCCCAGTGCGGCGCGGCCTACCCGCAGCACGCAACGTCGCAGTCGCCCGCGAGGCCGCGCCGCACTGGGGTGCGGCGCTCCCAGCGTTCGACCCGGGTTCCGCGCGTGCGCTCGCCGGTACCGGGTGGCCGGGATTATGACCAAGGCCCCTGCCAGACATCCCCAGGGTCGACCCGACCAGCCAGGGCGGAGCGGTCGAGTATGCGGCTCCAGTCGGCCCGGTCAGCCCGCTCGACATGATCCCTATAGTGGACCCTGAACCGGCCGGTTTCCTTCGGTTGTAGCCTGCCATAACGATCCCGATAGTCCTCGCCCACCGCCTCCGCAAGCTGACGGGGAACCCCCAAGAGCCCGGCGACCGCTGCCTCCGGCGTGCGGACCCCGTACTGGATGTAGGCGGGCAACATCTGCTGTTCAGCGGTGCTCGCGTCCATGACCGCGTTGTTGGTCAACACCAGGCCGCGCAGATAGGCGTGCGCGCCCCAGGCGACCGTCATGGCGACCTTGCTGTGGACGTAGACGCCGGCGTTGCGTACACGATCATCCGCTTCCTTTCCGGGAAACTCGTTGGCGATGGTTTGCACTGGGGCACCATCCATCCACGCCTGGACGACTCGCGCGACGGCCGCGGTATCCATGTCGCCCTCGCCTTTGCCGATTCCCAGATTCAATTCGGGGAGCCAGTACAACGCCTCGATAAGGTGTTCCATGCCTTCCGACTTGTTGGCGAGGACGGCACCTAGGCCTTGCTGGAGCAATGCATCGCGGCGGATGGCGGCGTACAGCGAGTCGAAGCTGAAGGAACCCAGGCCGGTGGAATCGGCGGTCTTGAGATAGCCTGCCGGCTTGCCGGCAATCTCTCGCAGATAAGTCTGGGCCAGCCCGCGCAACTGCCGGCTCTGCAGCGGCCCGCTGGCTTGGCTATTGGCGAGGCTCATTTGCAGGAGTTCGTCCAAGGCGTCGCGCGCCCGGTCGGCACCGAGCGTGGCGACCGCATGGGCGAGGTACTGGAAGAAGGGTCTCAGTTGGGGATAGTTGCGGTAGGCATCCTTGAGGCTGACCGCCGCACTGGCCTGGGCGAGCACTTCCAACAGGGCGGACTGGATGTCGTCGCTCAAGGCATTCGCGTAGCGCTCCCACTGGGCTCGGTGGTTCTTGTTGACCGAGACCACGAGTCCCTTGTCGGCCATACCGACGCGCCCGGCCCGCCCGGCGATGTTCCAGAATTCGCCGGGGGTCAGGTCGCCACCACCCCGCGGCTTATGAACGGAATGGACCAGCACGGTGCTGACGGGGAAGTTCATGCCCTGCGCCAGGGTCGAGGTCGCGGCGATGAACCTGATGGTGCCGGCGCGGACCTGGTCCTCGATCAGGAACCGCAACTCCGATGACAAGGCGGCGTGGTGAAAGGCGACCCCGCGCTCCAGACAGCGCACCAGGACGGATTCGGTACCGTAATCGGCTTGCGCCAAGGCGATGGCGAGGCGCAAGCCGGGTGTCGACTGCTGCGGGGAGAGCAGGTCGCGGCCTTCGGCAAGCTCGACCGCGCTCTTCTCCGGTTCGGACTTGCTCGCGCTGAAGAAACCGAGCACTGGACCCAGGTTGACGAAGCGACGGGCCAGGTAAACCAGCTTGTCGCGGGCCGAGGAGAGCGGCCCAGAATCGGCGATCACCGGGAGGCTCGATGGCCGCGGATTGGGTCGCTCGCTGTGCGGCTCCCGCCAGGCGATCTCGAAGGCTCGGCGCGGTTTGCGCCCAGCGAGCGTGGCAAGCCCGATCATCAGGCGCGATGGGCGCCAGGCGATGTTGATGGGGGCGCCGCGATCCCCGCCCAGCCAGGCGGCGATCTCGGCGGCGTTGTCGACGAAGGGCGTCAGGAGCAGCAGCCGGATGTCCTTGCATTCGCGGCGCAGATTCGCCAGCAGCAACTCCAGGCGAACGCCGCGCTCCCCGTCGCGCAACAGGTGGGCCTCATCGACGACGATCAGCCGTACCCGGTCGAACCAGTCGCGATGGGTCCGCAACAGCAGGTCGGTCTTTTCCGGGGTGGCCACGATCACGCCGTCTGCCGATTGAAGCAGACCGAGTTCGTAGGGGTCTTCCTCGAAGGCCCCGCCGGCCGCCGACACCGCAATCCCTAGGGAGCGCAGATCGCTGTTGAGCGTTCGCCGAACCTGGGTTGCCAGCGCCCGGGTCGGCGTCAGGTAGAGGACGCGGGAGTCCATGCCGAAGGATTGGAGGCTTTGCAGGATGGCGAATTCCGCGAGCAGGGTCTTGCCGGCGCTGGTGGGCATCTGCAAGACGACGCAGACGCGCACCGGGTCGAGGAGGCTTTCGCGCAGCGCCTCCTGTTGGGAGGGCATCAGGCTGAAGATCGGGTGCTCCCGCCCGGCGGCCATGAGCGCACTCAGCAACTCGTTCATGCGCGGGTAGAGACCTTGGGCGGTCTTCCAGATCGAGTCCGAGTAGAGCCGCCAGGCCACGACCTTGACCGATTGAAGCCAGGTCAAGGCCTCCGGGTCCGCGGCCAGGTCCAGATAATCCTGTGCCCTGGTCAGCAGGCGCTTGAGTTCGGGCTCCAAGTCTCGCCGGTCGCCGGATGCATCCGCGACCGAGCCCGACAGCATGTATTCCGAGAGCCGCACCGCGACCTGGGCCAGATGGTACAGACCCAGAAGGGTGAAGGCATCGCGGCGCCCGCTCCCGTTACGCGAACTGAGCCACTGGCTGTCGCGGTCCTTCTGGATGGCCGAGAGCCGATCAATGATGGCATTGCCCTCGATGAGGTCGGCACGCGTCCCCTGGCGAGCCATGAATAGCAGTGCCCGTGCGATGTCCTCCCGGACTTGTTCGGGCCAGGGTTGCTCGTTGGTGCTCGGCAAGCCCGGTAGGCGACGCAGGAAGGCGCGGACCTCGGTGTCGCGGCGGGCCAGATAGCCAACGGCTACGTAAGCCAGCAGATCATCGGCGGATGGGCTGCTGCCCGATTCGGACAGCGCCTCCAGATAGGCCTCCCAGGTCCGAAAGACGGTCAGGTCTGGGGCGGCGGCGGTGGGTGCGGTTGAGGCCCCACGGAGCATCCGGTCCATGTCTGCGGTGAAAAGTGCGTCCTGCAGCCCAGCCACGGCGGCAATGCGCAGACGCCCGACGGCGTTGGGTCGAGCGCGCTCGACGGGTTTCGCCGTCAAGGTGGCCACCAGGCGCGCGTCGTCCAGAGCGCGAACGAGTTCGTTGACCTCGCGGGTCGAGTACAGGTCCTTGAGGACTGCGTTCACGGCTTGCGCGCCTCGCTGAAGACGCGGTGGCCGAAGCGCTCCAGGGGTGCACCGACCGAGACACAAAGTCCCCGCTTCTGGGCGGGCTCGAAGCGCGACTGTGCCGCACGCAAGGTCGCGAGATCGTCCGGATCGAAAAGTGCCGCAACGCCGCTGTCTGGTTCGGGGAGGTTGTCGAGAAACCGGACTGGATGATCAGCACGAAATTGCGGTAGGTCCTCCCAAATCACGCGCTCTTCGGGGGTCAGCGGAAGGTCGAGCGGGTCCACAGCGAGGTTCGGCGGATCGGGCAGGACGGTCACCACCACCCTTGCACGGGCGACGCCGGTCAGGGGCTCAAGCAGGCGCACCTGACCATCTTGGTAGACGCCTTCAACCGTCATTAACATCGTGTATGCCCCCGATGAGGGAATTCCGGGTGCGTGCTGGAGACGCCTTGATGTAATCCCTCGGCAGCCCGAGGGTCTCGGTTCCAGATTGGGCCTTGTGCTTGGGAGTGTCTGCGTGCGGTCTGATTACGTCAAGCCTCGGCGTCATCTCTTGCGGTCCTGGTTACCGAGCTTCAGCACAACCCTCGCACGCGAAGCTCCAGTTTCAGGCTTTGATCATGGTTCCGGCCACGGTCCAGGCGTTTCCCACCGCAGGTCGAGGCTTTAGCCGGACCAGCGCCGCTGTTATGCGATCTCGACCGGCTAAAGCCTCGACCTCCGGTGTCCTTGCGGCAGGAACGATGATCAATGCCCAGTCTTACGGGTGCGGCCACGGGAAGCTGGGCTTCCCGGAGCGGCGGTGTTAAGCAGAGGTTGATAACGAGCGGGAATGCCTGGAGTCCACTTCAGCCTTGGACGGGCAGCACCAAGGCTGAAGCCTTGGACTCCAGGCCGGGCAGCGCTTTACCCAGTCGCGGTCCGAATCCACTCCACCCGCTTGAACATGACCCCATAATAGACCACCGGAATGACCACCAGCGTCAGCAGGGTGGAGACCAGGAGCCCGAACAGCAGTGAAACGGCCAGCCCCGAGAAGATCGGGTCATCGAGGATGAAGACGGCCCCGGCCATGGCGGCGAGCGCGGTCAGGACGATGGGCTTGGCGCGCACCACGGCGGAGTTGATGACGGCATCGGCAAAGGGTGTGCCCCCGCGCACCTGTTGATTGATGAAGTCGACCAATAGGATGGAGTTGCGCACGATGATGCCGGCGAGCGCAATCATGCCGATCATCGAGGTCGCCGTGAACTTGGCGCCCAACAGCGCATGGCCGGGCAGGATGCCGATCAGGGTGAGCGGGATCGGGGCCATGATGACCAGCGGCACCAGGTAGCTGCGAAATTGCGCGACCACCAGCAGATAGATCAGGATCAGGCCGACACCGTAGGCGATGCCCATATCGCGGAAGGTCTCATAGGTGATCTGCCATTCGCCGTCCCATTTGAGGCTGTATTCGTAGGGGTTGCCGGGCTGCTGTATGTACCATTGCGGCAGACCGAGTTGCCCGGTCAGCTTGGCGGCGATGGTGAAGAGGCCATAGAGTGGGCTGTCGGTGGGGCCGGCCATGTCGCCGGTCACATAGACCACGGGCAGCAGGTCCTTGTGATAGATGCTGGGGGTGCGGGTGCTCTCCTGCACCGTCACGATCTCGGACAGGGGCACCAGGGCGCCGCCCTGGGCGCGCACCCGCAGGCTCAGGACCTGCTCCAGGTCGGCCTTGTCGGCTTGCGCGTACTCGACCCGGATGGGCACCGCGTATTTGACATTGGCCCCATGCAGGAAGCTCATGTCCTCCCCGCCCAGGACGGTGGCCAGGGCCCCGACCACGCTCGCCTGGTCGACACCCAGGCGCGCCGCCTTGGCGCGGTCGATCTCCACGATGAGCTTGGGCGCCGGGCTCTCCACCGAGTCGTCCACATCGACGATGTCGGGGGTGGACTCGAAGGCGGCGCGGACCCGGCCGGCGGTGGCGATCTGGCCCGGGTAGTCGAGCCCGTAGACCTCGGCCACCAGCGGGGCCAAGACCGGCGGGCCGGGCGGGGGCTCGGCGATCTTGGCGTTGCCCTGGTAGCGGCGGGCGATCTCCTGCAAGGGGCCGCGCAGGCTCAACGCGATGGCGTGGCTCTGGCGGTCGCGATAGTGCTTGTCGACCAGGTTGACCTGGATGTCGCCGACATTGGCGCCCGAACGCAGGTAATACTGGCGCACCAGTCCATTGAAGTTGATGGGGGCCGCGGTGCCGGCATAGGCCTGGTAGTCGGTCACCTCGGGGACCCTGGCCAGATAGTCGCCCAACTCCGCCAGGACCCGGGTGGTCTGCTCCAGGCTGGTCCCCTCGGGCATGTCCAGCACCACCTGGAACTCGGACTTGTTGTCGAAGGGGAGCATCTTGAGGACCACCACCTTGGCGACCGCGAGCCAGATGGAGCCGCCGATCAACACCAGGATGCCGGCGAGCAGGAACCAGCGATTCAAATGGCCCTTGCGTCCGATCAGAAAGGGGCCGATGGCGGCCCGGAAGCCGCGCGCGAGGAGCGGGTTGCCGCCCTCGGCATGGCCCTGGTCCTGATGATCAGCGGCGCCCGGGTCCGATTCGAGCGTTCCGACCAGCATCCGGTCATGACGCCGGCCGATCATGAAATTGGTCATCCAGGGGGTGAAGACGAAGGCGACCGCGAGTGAGATCACCATTCCCAGCGACGCATTGATCGGGATCGGCGACATATAGGGTCCCATGAGCCCGCTGACGAAGGCCATGGGCAACAGGGCGGCGATGACGGTGAAGGTGGCGAGAATGGTCGGCCCGCCCACCTCATCCACGGCCGCGGGCATCAGGTCCAGGAGTCGGGCCCTGGACATGACCATGTGGCGGTGGATGTTCTCCACCACCACGATGGCGTCGTCCACCAGGATGCCGATGGAGAAGATGAGCGCGAAGAGCGAGACCCGGTTCAGCGTAAAGCCCCAGGCCCAGGAGGCGAAGAGCGTCAGGGCCAGGGTGATGATGACGGCCGCGCCGACGATGATGGCCTCGCGCCAGCCGACCGCGAGCCAGACCAGCAGGATCACGGAGGCGGTCGCAAAGACGAGCTTGCTGATGAGCTTCCTGGCCTTGGCGTCGGCGGTGGCACCGTAATTGCGGGTGACCGTGACCTCGACCCCCGCCGGGATGAAGGTCCCCTGCAACTGTGCGAAGCGCTCGATCACGCGCTGCGCGACCTCGACGGCGTTCACCCCCTGCTGCTTGGCGACCGCGATGGTCACCGCGGGGGCGGTACCGGCCGGGGCGCTGCCGCTCTCCCGGACCCCGGGGCCGCCGCCGATCGAGACATAGCTGTGGGGTTGCTCCGGACCCTGCTCGATGCTCGCCACGTCGCGCAGAAAGACCGGGCGCCCGGCGTGCAGCCCCACCACCAGGTCACCGATCTCATCCGGGCTGGAGAGGAAGGTCCCGGCCTGGACCAGGATCTCCTGGTTGGCGGCAGTGACGCTCAGGTTGTCCACCTCCCGGTTGCCCGCTTGCAAGGCGCGGCGCAGGTCGCCCAGGTCGATCCCGTACCCGGCCAGGGCCTGGGGTTGCAGGAGTACGCGCACCGTCTGGCGCGGCACCCCGACGGTATAGACGTCCCGGGTGCCGTCGACGCGCTTGATCTCCTGCTCCAGGGCATGGGCGACCTGACCCAGTTCAAAGGCGCCGACCGCGGTATCCCTGGACCAGAGGGTGGCCGTGATGATGGGTACATCGTCGATCCCCTTGGGCTTGATGATGGGGGTACCGACCCCGAGGGTGGGCGGCAGCCAGTCCGCATTGCTCTGCACCTTGCTGAACAGGCGTACCACGGCATCCGTGTTGTCCTCCCCGACCTTGAACTGGACGCTGACCACCGCCATCCCCGGGCGCGAGACCGAATAGACGTGCTCGATACCCTTGATCTCGGACAAGACCTGCTCGGCCGGACCGGCCACCAGGTGCTCGACCTCGGCGGCCGAGGCACCGGGGAAGGGGATGAAGACATCGGCGAAGGTGACATTGATCTGCGGCTCTTCCTCGCGCGGCGTAACCAGCACGGCAAAGACCCCGAGCAGCAGGCCCAGGATGGCCAGGAGCGGGGTGATGGCGGACGCCTGAAAGCCCTGGGTGATGCGGCCCGCCAGGCCCAGGCGCTCAGTCATGATGGTCTCCCGTCACCGGGCGACCGGCGGCCTGGGCCTTCAGCAGCACCCCGGCGGCGATCGGGTCCAGGGCCACCTGCTCGCCCGCGGTGAGCCCGGACAGCACCACGACATCGCCTGCCAGGGCGCGCCCCAGGCGCACCTGGCGCAGGTGCACCCGCCCGGAGGCGTCCACCACATAGACCCCCTTGACCTCGGAGCGGTGCACCACGCTCGCCTGCGGCACCGCCAATTCCGCCTTCTCGCCTACCACAAAGCCGATCTTCACGAACATCCCGGGGAACAGGCGGTTGGCCCCGGGGGCCGCGGCGGCGGGCAGGTCCACCCGCACCTTGAAGGTGTTGGAGCCGGCATCGGCGTAGGGGAAGACGGTGACGGCCCCGGACTCGAGCGGGGTATCGTCGGGGAGATAGACCAGGGCCCGGGCCCCGGCCCGTACCGGGCCGATCAGGCTCTGGGGCACGTCCACCGTCACCCGCAGGGTATCGAGCGAGATACCGCTCACCAGCGGCTGGCCGGGGCTCGCCATCTCCCCCTCCGACACCTTGCGCTCGGTCAGGATGCCCGAATAGGGCGCGCGGATCTCAGTGTATTTCAACTGCTCCTGGGCCTGGGCCAGACGGGCGCCGGCGGCGTCCAGGGCGGCCTGGGCACCGGCCAGTTCCGCGGTCGCCTTGTCCATCGCCGAATCGGAGACGTTCTTCTTGTCGAACAGCCCCTTGAAGCGGGCGTGCTCGTCGCGCGCCTGCTTCACCTGGGCGGTGGCGGACTTGAGATCCGCCGTCGCCTGGGCCACCCGGGCGCGGTGCTCGGTGTCCTTGAGGCGCACGACCACCGTGCCCTTCTCCACATAGTCATCGACGTCGAACAGGATCTCCTGGACCTGGCCCTGGGTCTGGGCGGAGACGGTGGAGCGGTTGACCGCCTCCACGATGCCGTCCAGGCGGTACTCCCGGGGGACGGTGCGCGACACGACCACCGCGGTCGCGAGGGCGCTTGCGGCCTGGGGCGCGGCCGGGTTCGCAACGGGGGGATCCGCCGGCGCCGGCGGGTCGGCGGCCAGGGTCTGGAAGGCGAAGAACGCGGTCAGGACCGCGCAGGGCTTGAGGAGACGCATGGTGGCGGCACCGGATAAATATTAGCGATGTCTTATATAAGGCAAAGCGGCCGTCGAATCAACCTCCGCGTGCGGTCCCGGGTGGGGGGATCGTGGCCCGCTCCACGCGATCATGCGCCTGCGTGCCCTGGACCGCTGCCATTAAGTTGAGGCGCATCCGCCGACCGCGGCGCCTCTGCGTGGAGTCCAGGGCTTCAGCCTTGGCGCGCCTGCCGTAGTTTCTCCCGCAACACACGCCGCAACGTACTTTCAAGATCGGCGCTGCTCCGGCGCTGGATGTGACCCAGCAGGGCGTCGTTGATCAGGGTTTGGTAGTTGCCGCCGCCCTTCAGTCAACTTGCATTCCGAAGGCGCGGGCAATGTCCGCTTGGGTGGCATTGCCGTTGACGCAAAACTGGGCGGTGATCAGCCGAAACGAGGCGACGTCGGTCTCCTCCAAGCCGGCGCCACCCGAGCAGCCCGCAACCGATCAGGAGCCAGGTCGGGGGCAGCGGGGTCGTATAGATCTCGATATCGCCATCCGCGGTGTAGTCGATGTACATGGCGCCTGAGTCGCCGAAGCTCCTGACCAGGGCATGATCGGCCAGATTGGCGAACAAGCCCGTGCGCGTGCCCCCGATGTCGATCAGCGTCATTCGCTGGATGGGCTCGAAGATGAAGTCCGCATCGAAGTCGAGCAGCAGGTCCCCGTCGATGAGGGCGTCCCCCAGGATCGACAGGGGCGCAATGCCGGCGTACTCGCCGAAGGTCAGGATGGCGATGGCGAGCGAGCCCGAGTCGGTCTGGGTGAAGTCGCCGCTGAGCAGCGACGCGGTAAAGGTCGCTGCGCCGGGATCGATGCCGCGGTCGATCAGGTCGATACGGCCGCTGTTGGTCAGATCGATGCCGCCGCCGCTCGGGTTCTGCCCGGCGATCGACAGGGTTCCGTTCAGGGTCCCGGTGTTGCGGATACCGTCGCTCACTGCGTCGTCGGCCACGCCGATGGATACGTCGGCCTCGATGGTGCCGTCGTTGATCAACTGGCCGCCGAGCCGCGAGCCGCCGCCCAGCGCAATGCCGGTCTGGGCGCCGACTCGTCCACCCGCGGCGTTGCGAAGGTCGCCTGTGACGACCGCGCCGCTGCCGATCAGGATACCGCTCCCCTCATCCGCTTGAATGATGCCGGCATTGACGATCCCGCCGTCGAATGTGGAAACATTGACGGCCAATCCGTCCCTGGCGTCCGCGGTGACGGTCCCGGAGTTTTCGAGATCGCCGGTGAAGGAGTCGAGAACAAAGGCGACGCCGTCCCCATCGGTGCTGGCGATGGTGCCGCTGTTCGAGAACCCGCCGGCGAGCGAAGTGCCGCGGACCTCGATGCCGGAGTATTTGCTCTCGATCCTTCCAGCGTTGAACACGCCGTCGTGAATGGTGCCGACGTCCAGGTAAATGCCGGAATCGCTCGGCGCACTCAGGGTACCGGTCCCGGTGTTGGTCACGCCTCCGGTCAGCGTACCCGCGTAGACCCGTATCCCTGCATTGTCGTTGGACGTGATCGCACCGGAGTTGGCGATCCCCCCGCCGAGGGTGCCGAATCCGGGGTCGTCCGGGTCATCGATGTCGATGTCGATGCCGGTCAAGGTGCTGGCGATGGTTCCGGAATTGGAGATTCCGCCGGGCAACGCGGTGGCCGCGAAAGCGATCCCCTCCGCTCCTGCGTCGATATGACCCGAGTTGACGATCCCGCCGGAAAAGGAGCCCGACCCGGTAGCGACGACCAAGGCGGCGTAGGCGCTGGCCAGTTGGCCCTCGTTGCGGATGCCGTTCCCGATGGTCGCATCGCGAATCTCGATGGCGTAGTTGGCAAGATCGTTCGCGCCGATGCTGCCCTGGTTGACGACCGCGCCCGTGACCCTACTGCCGCCGTAGATGCCGAGGGCACTGTGGGTGTCGTCCCCGTCAACGGTGCCCGCCGAGTCGTTGATGATATCGCCGTTTACGACAGCCCCGGCGTCGATCAGGACGTAATCGGTCTCCCCGGTGAGGGTCGGCCCCGGCGGTCCGAAGGTATCGCCATCGAGAATGAAAGGGCCGGCGCCGGCCGGATTCGACAGCCCCGCCGCGAGGGCCACTGCGCAGAGCACGGCGAGCGGTCGCCGGGGGCTCGGTTTGTCCACCGCGGAGGGCAAGGGCCGCGGGTCTTGCGCTGCGATCATGAATGAAGCTCCAAGGGGATAATGAGCGAGACGGGCTCAATACCCGTCGGTTCGATATTGGCAATTGCCGTCGTTGCACGGCCAGAGCGTTGTGGAGCTGTTGATCTGTTGCAGAGGATCGCCCGCATCGGCCCCAGTGGCCCCGGAGCAATGGTACTTGGGCGTGGATTGTTGAGCCTCGGGGGGATTGAGCAGCCCCGCTTGGTAACCGAACGGGTCGATGAGGCCCCGTTGCTCCTGAATCCGGTCGGAAGACACCGTGATCACCATGAGATCGAACGCGAAGGTCACCCGGGGGGCGTCGCTCGCGGGATTCGGACGCTCGCCCTGGTAGACCTTCGGAAGGTGCTCCTTCAGACTCTTCATCGCGCATTGCACAGTATCGTCGGCGGTCGGAAAATGGGTGGCGACGGTCAGCCTGGGGTATGGCGAGATCTGACTCAGCAGGTAGCCGAAGGCCCCCTGGGTGGTATGGGAGCTGCTCTGAATCTTTTTGACCTCGCAGAATTGCGCATCGGTCACCTTCTGCGGGTCGGTGCCGCGGCCCATCTTCATCGCCCACACCTCCGGGGGGACGCCCATCTCGTGGATCAGCACATCGATGGGGGCACCGTTGTCGCTGGCCTGCTCCTTGGTGAGGCGCTCGGGCTTGGTATCGCCGGTGAAGATCATGCTGAGCTTCGGGGCACCCGCCACGGACGGGTTCCGGTATTCCAGCTTGTAGGAGACCGCCCCCCGGCGGCAGTGGATTACTGGATAAGCCGTGATCTTCACGCCGGTCTGGGTGTTGTCGTATACGACGATCGGGTCGGGCGAGACGGTCGTCCAATCGCTGCCGAAATCGAACGGGATCTCGACCCCGTACATGGCATAGCCGTCGTTCGGGGCGTCGTCGGCATATTTTCCCGCGGGGGAGGCCGGCCGCTGGACCCCGATGTGACCGAATCCGAAGTTGTCCGGGTTATCGCAGGCCCGCGGCTGATAATCCGGAGTTGTCGCCGTCGGCAGAAAGCTCATGGATTCGGAGTGCCAACGGCAGGCATCGCGCAGGCTGGAGCAGAAGGCCGCGGTGCCGTCGTCGTAATACTGCGGCGCCGCGCCGCCCGGCTGGTAGTTGGGATTGGGCACGCCGGAACCCCCCGGTCCCCAGACCCACAACGGGGACTTGCGGTCCGACGCTGCCCCGAAGCAATAGATATGGGTCAGGTCGCTCATATGGTCGGCGTGCAGATGCGTCAGGAACACCTTGTTCATCCGGGCGAAGCTGACGTTCATCGAATTATAGGAGCCGCTGCTGCCGGTACCGCAGTCGAACACGAAACTGTCCAAGGGCAGCTGGGCAGTTTCGTCCCAGCCCACTTCGACAAAGACGCTCACATACCGCTGCACCAGATCGCGGGGCGGTATCGCCGTGCCCATCAAGGTGATGCGGATCGCGCTTGGGTCGAGAAGTGGGACGGTAGGCACCGACGGATCGGTGCTGTTCCGGTAGGGGGAAAACTTCGGCAGCTTGTCATAATACGAGTAGCGCTGGGCCTTGGCGGCACTCGTCCAGCTGCAGCCCAGGTTGTCGTCTTCGCAGCAGTCCTGCTCGCATCGCAGATCGGATGCGCAGCAATCCTCGTTCCCCGGGCAGGTCCTCGTGGGCGGTGGATCCTCCGCACGCGCTCCCTCGAACCCGAGAGTCACGACCGCGCCGCCAAGCGCCAGCCCCCCCAGGGCGAGCCCCGAGAGCTTGAGCGCCTCGCGTCGGGTGAGGCCCGCGGCCTCGCCGCTCGGGTCCGCATTGGGGGCGTCGGTCGGATCGGCGGGGCGACCCTCGCGGCGATCTTGGGCTTCGAAGTCGGTCATGTTGGCATCTCGTTCTGTCATCTACGCCGAATTGGGGCGCGAGCGCTCGCCCGCCCGGGCTTGCGTTTCACCTATTATAAGGCGGGTTGCAAGGCGCTGTCCAGGTCACCAAATGCCGAGCCGTTTGCGCTGTAGCGCTTTCTCGCGCCCAGGTGCCGACAGCGTAACCCGGCTGGGGGCGCGCCCGCCCGAAGTGCGTGGGAAAAAGACGGTTATGACACCGCCGGAGCGGTTGTTGTTGAGAATGGTTCTCAAAAAAGCGGAGCGGCGGGCACGGCTCAGCCTCAGGCGCCCACGGCCTGCCTGGGCGTCGGTCCGCGGGTGCGTCAGCCGGTGGCAGGGATCGCAAGGGATGGGGTCACGCAAGGGATGGGGTCAAAGGGATGGGGTCAGGTCCTGCAATCACGCATTCCCGCATCTTCTCCCTGATGCCGGATTGCAAGACCTGACCCCATCCCTCCTGACGCCCTCCGAGGATTCTTGCCGGTTGCGGCAACGCAGTCTAAGCACGCGTTGTGCGCCCTTGATACGGGCGTGTGACCGGATCATGTCGGCGCGACGGACCTGTCAAACGCCCCGGGTTTCTGATCGCCACCGGCCCGGCGGTGATCGCAGGCCCCGGTTGCAGTCGCGGGACCGCCTGGTTTCCGTGTGGCGCGGCCGGGCGCGTAACCGCACCGTCATAATCAGTGGTTAACGTGACGCGAACTGCCCTTGCGCCCGGCGTTGGCCCGCACCGAACCGCCGCCCGCTCCCTGAACCCGAGGTCACCCCGATGCCCAGACGACCGACCCCGCTGCGACTCGCCGTTACCCTGGCACTCCTTGGGGCGTCCGCCCAGGCGGGTGCCGGCTTCATCATCGACAGCACCGTCACCGTCGCGCAGACCCTGAGCTCCGGCACCGGCGAGGTCACCGCCGCCGGCACCCTGTCCGTCAGCGGCACCGCGCTCGCGATCAGTGTCACCGACAGCGCCGCCATCGCCAACCGCGGGGTCATCGAACAGACCGGCACCGGGCGGGCCATCCGCATCGACCAGAACAACCGGACCTTGACGGTCACCAACGCCGCCGGGGCGCGAATCAGTTCCGCCGACGCCGATACCTTCCAGGTCAACAAGGCGAACGTGGCCGTTACCCTCGAGAATTTCGGCACGCTGCGCTCCTCCAACGCGTCCCAGGGCGGGGCCCAGGTCGTGGATTGGAACGCCGTCACCACGGCGGCCAACACCCTCACCAACCGCGCGGGCGGCCTGATCGAGGCGGCCG